>Ga0209716_1000080_pt1 | contig 97073 bp, 112 predicted proteins | sample COGITO_mtgs_1205_FD_184811 | JGI IMG/M metagenome (GOLD analysis project Ga0209716, IMG submission 184811) | Pelagic marine microbial communities from North Sea - COGITO_mtgs_120531 (SPAdes) (version 2) | ecosystem: Environmental > Aquatic > Marine > Epipelagic ... | reverse complement strand
GTTATATAAGTTGAGAGAGAAAGGAGAGTTATATAATGATCTTCACCACCAACGGTTGTTTCGCAGGTCACCGTCGAGTTGAGGAAGTCAACGAACTCCTCGCCGTTCCTGGGATGACCATGGACTTGGCAGAGAAGTATTCGCAATACCTCGCGCGAAAACAGCAGGTAAAAAATACTGGTCGGTCAAACGGTTCCTATCGTGACTCAAACCGTCAGAAGGTGTATCAGTCTGAGTGGGCATTTCAAAAGCAGGTTCAGATTAAACAGTTTGACACCTTCAAGGACGCCGAGCGTCGCCTCAAGCAGATCCTCAACTCTAAATTGTGGAAAGACCTTTCTGAGGACAAGTTTGTTTACCTTGAGCAGAAACGCGATATGGGTGGGCGCAGTCGAACTGCTGGTCGTGCTCACTACGGTGGCAAGATTGACCTTTGCCCCACTCACGGCATGGATGAGTACACCCTGCTTCACGAACTCGCCCATCAAGCAGGTGCCATGCACCATGACGTGAAGTTCCGGAAGATCCTACTTCGCCTTGTATCGCGCTTCATGGGCACTGAGGCAGCGTCTATTCTGAAGAAGGAGATGCGTTCACGGGGATTGAAACTCACCCTGAACACGTCTGTGAAGTCCCCTGAGGACTGGTTGAAGTCCTATCTCACGGTATCTGCGGCACGTGCCGCAGTGGGTCGGTCGTAAGTCATTGATTTTATTGAGAAAATTGAGCGATTGACCTAGGCCTTGGTTTATCATATAATGGTTACATAAGTTGAGTTGAGAGAGAAAAGGGAGATTGTGATGAATAATGCTAAAGAGTTGATTGGTCGTGAAGTTGAGGGTTACTGGGGTTGTGAACACCCTTCATCGTTTGGCGTGATCTACGGTCGCGAAGGCAGTGAAGTGTTGATTCGTTGGTCTAACGGTGCGAGTTTCCGCTGTGAAGATGCCCGTCTTCGAAACGGTATCCCTGGCGCTGTCGGCATCTACTTGTCTTAGGGAGAGAGTGTAATGTTTAGAATTCCCCATTTTTACCAGAATGACGATTTGAGTTTTCAAGAGGCATGGGATATCATGACTCGTCATGGTCGCGGTGACTGTCTCGAAGGCATGAAAGCGATGAACCGAATGTGGTCTGAGTACTGTGCTTCTCCCGACCAAGATGATGATGAGTTGTTTCGCAACTGGCAGTACGAATTCAATGCCTACAACATTGTCTACGATGGTATGTCTGAACTGTTTGCACCGAAGGAGGTTGCGTAATGATTACTAATGCTATAGCAATGAATTCTAACCCTGAACTGTTGAAGTTTAGGAATTATGTTTTAAGTTTCTATGGGTATGACGGCGTCTATCCTATCGCAGGATTGACTGTTGCTGAAGTTGAAGTAGCCATCAACAAGTACCTTGTGCATCTCTCTACCTCAAACGAAGTCACATGGGGTTACGGTGATTCACTCGACCGTGAACGTGTCCGTGACATACTGTTAGACATGAAAGGGGTAGCGTAATGATTATGAAAAAGTTTGAAGCGTATTCCGATATTGAAGTTGGCGACGAAATAATGTCTGTCATGGGAATGGTAAAGATATCGGACATCTACTATAGTGAAGTCAGTCAAGAACTTCGATTCAATGCTGAACCATTGATTCCAGAAAAAAACACACTATTCCCTTCTATCTATACATTTGTATTTGAGGATTTTATTATATGATTGATAACACAGTTGGTATTTGGTATGACTCTGAGGTCCTTAACGGCCGCGGCACTCGCACTGAGTTCGAACATGAACCTGTATACATGCAAGGCCCGATAAACAATCGCGACATTCCTTGTCTGACTAAGGAAGAAAGAACCTATCAGAACTATGCTGGCGATATGATCACCAGCGACTTTGATCGCCGTTGTGAGAACTATGATTCTTGTTCTAAGAATATGACCGAGTGTTCGGCATTCCGAAACTGGGCGGCGAAGGGTGACTTCGAAGACACCGATGTAATGCGTTTTGTCCGTGCTATTAAGATTGAGGGTTGATTATGTATACTAAGTTTGAAGTTGCCTCTGATTGGGGAATGATTAATACCTGCGGCAGTAGTTTGGTTGACCGTATTGATATTGAGTATCACCGTCTGGTTGAGATTTTTGGTCAACCCACCTATCTCGGTGACATCGATGGTAAGGTTCGTTGCGAGTGGGTCATTGAGTTCTATGATGAGACGCTGGACGATTACACCATCGCCACTATCTACGACTGGAAAGAAGATCCTTCTAAACCAGTTGAGTGGGTTCGCGATTGGCACGTTGGTGGTTTCCGTCGGCAAGCATATGACTGTGTCAATGATGCCCTGTTCGGGAGCGTATTATGCAACTGAGCGTTCTTCGCGAAGTCACTGAGTGGGAGGACAACACTTCCAATCACGACTACGTTCTGAACGAAGGCGGCAAGATGGTTGCCTATAGGAAGCGTGGCGAAAGCGAGTGGTTCATCCCTGCTAAACCCAGGATGTTCTCTAAGAGTCGTCGCCGTTTTAAAAAGTTAAACGAAACATTTGAGGGATAAGTTATGGCGAAAGCATGGCGAAAGAATAACGAGAAGGGACGGCGATTGGTTGCCCTTCAAAATTTGAAAAACTCTAAGTTCTTCGAGAAGAATGATCGCACTCAGGATGCGTGGCAAGCGCGCAAAGATGCTGAAATCGCGATCCTGGAAAAGAGAGTTTTTTAAAAGCACTTCTTTTTGTGGTGAAAAAACTTCAAAATAAAATGAAAAAAGTATTTACTTTGATAATAAAATAGCGTATCATGGTTACATAAAGTCGAGAAACAACTCGATAAAACTGAAGAGGAAGTATAGTATGTCGCATGAAATAGAGTTTGTAAACGGCCAAGCACAAATGGCTTACGCAGGTGAAGTCCCGTGGCACGGTCTCGGAACACCCGTAGGAGACGATCTAACCCCCAAGGAGATGATGAAGGCAGCAGGCCTTGACTGGACTGTAGAGAAAGAGGATGTCTTCTACAATCGCGCTGGAGAGATGGTACGCGCACCGAAACGTCAAGCATTGATTCGTTCTTCTGATAACAAGTATCTCGACATCGTTAGCGATAACTGGGTGCCTGTTCAGAATGAAGAAGCGTTTGAGTTCTTTGATGAGTATGTGAAAGCAGGAGGCATGTCAATGCACACCGCTGGTTCTCTCAAAGACGGTCAGATCATTTGGGGTCTGGCGAAAGTCAACGAGTCGTTCAGTCTCTTTGGCGGCAAAGATGAGGTAGAATCTTATCTCTTGTTGTCTAACCCTCACAACTACGGCAAAGGAGTTGATGTACGATTTACACCAATTCGTGTAGTGTGCAATAACACCCTGTCACTGTCGCTTGAAGGCAAGGCATCGTTGGGTATTTCTTTGAACCACAGTTCACAGTTTGATCCCGAAAAAGTTAAGTTGGCACTTGATGAAGCATCTCAGAAGATGGAAACTTATCGATCAATGGCGCAGTTCTTGACTGAGAAACGATTCACGCAGGACACTTTGTTTGAATACTTCAACCGAGTATTCCCGAAGACTACCAATCGCAAGGGTGCTACATCTTTCGATGAACTCATGAAGCAGTTTAAGAAAGGTGAAAAGGTTGTGTCTCGCAATGCTCAACGAGCAATGGAAGTTGTTGACACACAACCAGGATCGCAGTTTGGTGCTGGCACCTTTTGGGCGGCATATAACGCCGTTACTTACATGACGAATCACGAGATGGGTCATAACCCTGACACTCGTATGCAGTCAGTCTGGTATGGCACGAACAAGGATCGAAACATCGATGCGCTTGGTCTTGCTGTTGAGTATGCTGAGAAGGCATAAGAGAGTGGGGTGTGTAATGCACCCCTTATTTAAACGATATAAATATCAATCCATTAACGGATACAGGAGTAAGTAAAATGCGTGACTTTATTTTAAAAGTTTGGAATCTTTTTTGTAATATGTTGCCTTCAATTGATGTCGATAAATCCGACAATTCTTTTTCGGTCGAAGTATTACCTTCGCGTTTGGCATTGGAAGCAATGACTAAGAAAGAAATTGATGAGATGGCTTTAGATAACTATGGAATTTATCTCGACAGTCGTAAGAAGAAGTCTGTCATGATTGATCAGTTGTTCGAAGAGTTCTCCAAGTAATGGAGGAGATCATTAAGGATAAAGTTCAGGATTCTAACTATAAAAATTTCTTCAAAGAAATAGAACGCATCTGTGAAAAAGATAATCTCGATTACATGGATGCTATTCTGGATTACTGTGAAACCAAAGGAATGGATGTCGAAGTGGCGGCGAAATTCATCAACACCAACTTAGCAATGAAATCGAAGATTCGATTAGAAGCTGAGAATCTAAATTATCTGGAGCAAACTGCTCGTCTACCTATTTAATTAGATGATTAAATCTCTTGACTTTGAAAGAGATTTATACTATACTATGATTTGTGATTATGAATAAAGTGAACAAACTGTAATACATTGCATATAAAACATACGAGGAAAAAATATGAGTGATTTCGCACAACTTAAAAATAACCGTAAGTCTCAATTCGAGAAACTTACTCAAGCAGCAGAGAAACTTGGTAGCAATAACAAGAAGTCGAATGCTGATGAACGATTCTGGAAACCTACTGTCGATAAATCGCAGAACGGTTCAGCAATCATCCGCTTCTTACCAGCACCTGCCAACGAAGATGTTCCATTTGTTCGTTACTGGGATCATGGATTCCAAGGTCCAGGTGGTTGGTATATCGAGAAGTCTTTGACTACAATTGGCCAAGATGATCCTGTGAGCGAGTATAATAGTAAACTGTGGAACTCTGGTAGAGACGAAGATAAAGAAACTGCGCGGAAGCAAAAGCGACGATTACATTACATCTCTAATGTTCTTGTGATCAAGGATCCTGGCAATCCAGATAATGAAGGTAAAGTATTTCTATACGAATACGGTAAGAAAATCTTCGACATGATCAACTCGTCGATGCATCCTGAGTTTGAAGATGAAGAAGCGGTCAATCCCTTTGACCTCTGGGAAGGTTCAAATTTCCGACTCCGTATTCGTCAAGTAGAAGGTTATCGTAACTATGATAAATCCTCATTTGATGAACCAACGGCTTTATCAACTGATGAGGAAGAACTTGAAAAGATTTGGAAACTGGAACACGGACTCGTTGAGTTTGTGTCGCCAAGTAACTTCAAGTCTTATGATGAACTGTCACAGAAACTTGCTAAGGTTCTCGGTGAACAGTTTCAAAACACAACATCTACTGCTGAAGAAGTTCCTGAAATTAAATATGAGGCACCTGTAATGACACTTAAACCTGCCGCTGAAAAACAGGCACCTTCATTTGATGACGATGATGACTCTCTTGATTTCTTTAAGAAACTCGCTGAAGACTAAACTTCAGGTTCGTTGAGTTTTACTACCCCTACCCCACTTCGGTGGGGTTTTTTATGACTGTTGTAACAGAGTTCCTGCTAAGAAAGCATCTTTAGTCTTCAGACCACCATTTGCGGGATGTGACTGAGACTTGGACATCATTCCTATCGGCGTAGGTCTTGATCCTACGCGGATTGACCGCGGTTTATTCATAGGCATAGGCACTACAACAACCTTGTTTTCAGAAGCGGCCGGTGGGGTTTCTAAAATACTATTTGCGATTGATGTACTAGGTCCGACTGCGAGATTCATTTCTCCTTCGCCTGATATATCAGATGAAGCACCAGCAACACCTGAAGTGCCTGAATCACCAGCAACACCTGAAGCACCAGCAACACCTGAAGTGCCTGAAACACCTGCAACACCTGAAGCACCTGAAGCACCAGCAACACCTGCAACACCTGAAGTGCCTGAAGCACCTGAAGTGCCTGAAGCACCTGAAGTGCCTGAAGCACCTGAAGTGCCTGAAGCACCTGCACCAGCAAGAAAATCAAGTTCCAATACACCCGCTCCCGACTCTGGTATTGGTGGTACTGGGTCTTCGATAATGTCTATTTGTTTCTGTAGAACTTGTTTCGTCTCGTCATCGATATCGTCATCACCGATAATTGCTTTCATCTCAGGAACAGTTAGTTCTGAGACTCTGTTTAAATCTACTTCTGAATCACCAACATAGTCGTGATCGTATATTCCTTTCTCAATAGCAGACTTTAAAGACTCTTCATCTTCTGGATATTCTGCATTGCTTTCAAACCATGAACCGATATATTCCTGTACAGGTTCATAAATCTCACTTTGTTTCTCAGCATAATCAGATTCTTCTGGGTTCGCGGCATCCCATTCATGCGGGAATTTTTCATACGTCGTTTCGCCGTCAGGATTACCATAAACAGCATTATAAACTTCTCTTATGATTTCTATGGCGACAACCGGTAAAGCAGTGGCAATCCCGCCTACACTTCCGGCGACAGATAAACCAGCACCAGCGAAGTCACCTTTCGCCAATTGTGTGACAGCAATCGCACCACCAACCAACCAGCTAATTCCCGGAACTGCCTTGCCTGCTAAACCTGCCAGTTTCTTTGGTGCTACTGTTTCGATTGCCGATGTTACTGCTGCCTTACTTACTGCCTTCGTAGCTGCCTTCGTGGTTGCCTTCGTAGCTGCTTCTGCGCCTTCTTGACCAAGTGCCTTCGTGGTTGCCTTCGTAGCTGCTTCTGCGCCTTCTTGACCAAGTGCCTTCGTGGTTGCCTTCGTAGCTGCTTCTGCGCCTTCTTGACCAAGTGTCCCAGCGGCCTTAGCGAGGCCTTTTTCGGCAATCTTTTTACCAATAACTTTCCCTGTTTTATGAGCTACAATGCCAACTCCCGCAGCGGCCGCTGTTAGTCCAGCCAACTCGGCAGCACCAATTTCGCCGTCGCCCGATTCGGCTTCCACTTGCTCAGAGTATAACATACTACCAACACCGAGTGCGGCCGCTCCTATTTGAGCGCCAAGTGCCATTAACCCGCCCGTCGCTACTGTTTTAGCTGTTTCTCCTGCATTCTTTGCCTTTCCAATTAATTTATCTTTAAAACTAGGTTTTGATCCTTCTATCGCTTCTTCATCCTTCGCTCTTTCATGGTTTAAGACTGCTTGGCGATTACCATCATCTGCCAGCGCAACCGCATTTTCAATTCCACCAACTCTACTGTTGAGATAAGCTATTTGTTGATTGACTTGATTTAAGTTTGATGACAGTGTAAGAACAGACGCGCTCAACGCCTTTAATTTATCAGAAGAAAAGTCGAGGAAAGTATTCTTGGGTATGATCAACGAACCCTGTTCTTCATCGAACATTTTTTCTATGTCATAAGGTATTTCAACATCTTTGTTTAGTGTTGATTCGACTTCATTATAATCATTTACATTTATATCGAGTGACGGCAACTCAGGTACGGTTGGCATATTGAGCTCAAGAACATTTGAAAAGTCAACTAAAACTAAAGATGAACCTGATCCTGTTGCCGACGATGAAGGAGTACCGATTTCACCGGCCGCGCCAAGGGCACCCGGCGCCGCCGCATCATCTTCATCGTCACCACCAAATAAAGAACCTATGGCACCTATAGCGGCCAAAGGACCACCCTTCTTCATAGCGCCTTTCATCAGGCCTTTGCCTTTGCCCATTGCGCGGGCACCCTTGGCAACACCTCTTCCCACTGCTGAGGTACCTTTACCCAGTTTCATGATAATTTTTATTAATGGTCCGATCATGCGTAGTACCTTATTTTATTTTCTGGCATCTTCTTCTTTTTTAATCTTTTCTTCTAACATCATAACATATATGTCCCGTTCAAATGGAATCATATTTTCAATTTCTGTCAATGTAAATTTGTGATACTGAGTTATGTCGAAATTGATTTTATATAAGTTTTGTAAACTCATATAACTCAGCCCAATAGAAAAAAATCTTCTATTTTCCTGAAATAAACTTTCTTGTCTTCCCCCTTGCCGTTCGTGTACTCAAAAATGTGTTCTATCTTGGGTACTCGCGTAAAGAAGTCCGTGATCTTTTCATATTGACTTTGATCTAAATGATTGAGAAATTCATCCTTGTCTTCTTCGGGCTCTTGACTCCAAGGATAAGTGGTTTCTTTATCAAAGACATAATCAATACAATGCTTAACCGTCTCTGATGCTATATCTAAAACATCATCGATATCTGCGATTTTCTCAGATAACTCCATAGTCGGATACTTCATCATAATGCCAATATCATCCGTGAGTAATATTTGTTTATTCGCGTCTTCTGGAAAAGTTACTTCAACCTCATCCAAATTGAGTTTAAACTCATATGTTGTTTCATCAGTACTATCTCTGACAGTGAATGAAATTTCATTTCCAACGGATACTGATCGTGCTTTAATAAACAAATATTCCATATCGAATACAGTGATCTTATCTATATCAAAATCATCATTTAAAACGCATGAGGTAATCACTTGTTTAATCGCATTTATAATATCTACTCGTTCACCACTTTGTTTGGCAAACAGCAGGACTTTCTCTTCTTTGACCAGAAACGGCCGGTATAAAATTCTCTCGCCAGTTGACGGGAGTTTCATTTCAAAAGTTGGTACGGCAAGTTTGGGTAACATAATATTCCACCTTAATTTAACTAATAGTATAATCTACAAATTGATATTGAACACTTACTTTCGCAAGTTCGTCGGAGCTGCCCCAAGACATCTGTACTTGGTCAACGGTTGATGGATACATATCATACAACTTAATCGTCTTGACTATTTGCTGATCAGAACCATATAAAACTATATCAGCATCAACAACATAAGTACTGAAATATGATGCTGTGTAACGGCCATCTCCAGCCCCTCTGAAATCTACAATCTTATTACTCCAGTCGTTTAGAATTTTTAAAACTTCACCGCTGTTATCAATTAAGTGATTTACCGCAACTGCTGCCGGAGTAAATGTATGGGGTACTGAGTAAGTTTTTCCTGTTCCGTATGCTTTATAACCATCAACAGAAGCAAAAGAAACTCCTGGTAATGATACCGACTCCGCTCTTATTCTCAAGAGTTCGCCGCCACCAACAGCAGCAGGAGGTATGACTATCACCTCATAGTTTGCTGCGTGTAAATATCCATCGGTGTTGATGGTGTCTTTCATGTCTTGAATACTGAATGCCATATTTTTTATTTCCTAATAACTGATTTCCTTGAATCCTTCCAGACCGATGACTTTTTCTTCTTCTTAAAACGCTCTGTGGGTAACATCAATGCCACATCCCATTCTTCAGCAGGGATATACAAATACCTCGACCTAACATGATTTTCAAGGTATCTTTTCACGCACGGTTGGAAATATTTGAACTTTGCTGCGCCTGCTAATAGACTATAAGACATCTTCAGTTTTTTAGAGTCTCTAACAGCATCGTTTTTCTCAATAGTATATAGTGCGTCCATCAGTCGTGCGCGATATACTGGAGGAAGATAATGTAAGTTCATACCAAGAAATCCATCGCCATATCTTTCCATTACAAAAATAAGAGGAAATCTATCATAGTATGGCAAAGTGTTTTTATGTTTTGGATCATAAAAGAAATGATACATGCGACCTATGTCAGTTTGCGTCAGTTTGTTTGATAATCGTTCTTTGTTCCTCATCTCTTTCTGAACATTGACCTGGCCAACTGTCATTGCCTGATCACGGAACCAATCCTTCGACTCCTCAGACCCAGCTTTGACACCTGCTGCCTCACCTTCTTTAGCGATTTTCTGAAAGATATATGATGCCACTATTTTATCCCCAAATCATGTTCTGTCATAATGGAAAACTGCCATCCTTTTTTCCTACAATAGTCTTCTGCTGCAATCCATTTAGATTTATTTACTCCCCAAGTCTGCACTTCGTATAAATACTTCTTAGTGAGTTTTTTCTGAATCTTTGGTTCAACTGTTTGTGCTTTTGGTTTTACCTCTATAACCACGACATCTTCTTTTCCTTCTCGGTTAATTTTACGAACCCAGAAGTCAGGAAAGTATCTATGAACCTTGCCGTCGATTGGTGAACGATATGGTATGATCAGTTCTTCGCTTGCCCATTGTTTTACATCAGGATGTTTGTCTAAATATTCCATTAAACGAAACTCCCACCGCGAACGATAGACAATATTAGATGAGTCGCCTTTGTATTTATGCGGGTTATAAGGTTTAAAAACACCTTGATAATATCTAGGCATATCTACATCTTTCTCCGTGCCATATCTGATAAGTTGTATAAATAAAGTAATCAGTTACACTATTTATAGTTATAGGAAATATAGATGTCACAGTTACCAACGTCAATTGAGATTGGTTCATTACAAAGAAGTATTGATAATATCAATGTCCAACAATCGGGTGTTACTGGTGTCAATACATATTCACCAAATTCAACCAACGGAACAAGTGTCACCGCACTGAAAAACACTAATAGTACTCAGTCGGGTTTGAATGCCATACAGTCTACCATATCTTCTGGATTGGCGGATGCGGGATTCACTTCTACACAAATAAACAGCCTCACAAACAATATTGTATCAGATGCGGTTAATAAGAAGAATTCTTTAGCTGATAGTGCGACCGACAGCACGGCGGGGACTGGTAAATCTGGTACATCAAATGTCAAGAGTAGTAAAAGCAATCCCGACACTGAAGCAGAGAAGGCACGCAAAGCACAAGGTGAGGGGGCGGGGGAATCCATGATGTTTCCCGCTAATCTCGAAAATGCAGCGCACACTTACTTGAAATTAAAATTTCTTGCGTATAAACGAACAGACGCGCAATCTGAAGGAACTACCGGACCGGCTGGAGACATTTATTTGCCTTTACCGGAAAATTTCCAACAAGATTTAAATGTGTCTTATGATACTCAGGAAACAGGTGCTACTGGCGCAATCAGAGAACAAATGATGGAATCTTTCGAAGGTGCTGATAGTGCGGGTGAGAAGGCCCTCGCCGGGCTCGAGACGGCGCTCAGTGGCGGCGCGGCAGTGGTGGGTCGCGCTGCCTTTGCGGCCGCAGACTCCGGTCCTTTACCAAGCTTGGGTAGTGTAATACAACAAGAAATGGGTCAAATTTATAATCCACACCCTTCTGTGTTCTTCAAAGGTTTACCGCTTCGATCATTTAATTTTTCATGGAAACTTGTGCCTCTTGATAAGGATGATGCATCAAACTTAAAAAAGATTATTGATGAAATCAAGTTCAAGATTCTCCCAAGTGTGTCAGACGATTTTATGGTATATCCCGATTTGCTTGAGATTAAGATTGAGGGTAGAGGAGCAGAACAATATGGAGTATTCAAAACCATGTTCGTTGAAACATTTTCAGTTAACTATACAGGAGAAGGCACTTCCGCATTCTTTAATGATGGGTCACCGGTTTCAATCGCTCTGTCAATGCAGTTGAGAGAAGCTGAATTGTTTACCAGAGAAGATGTTAGAGAGGGTTCCTAACGATGGCGATTAACAAGCAAAGATCGTATTTCAGTAAGTTTCCCTTGACGCAATATAAGGGACAACTTTCAATTAATATTTTGAAGAGAGTTGGACTGTCAACATCGGTCAAAAAATACTTGACGGCATTTTACACTCACACAATGAAGCGCGATGAAACGGTTGATGAACTTGCTTTTAACTACTACGACGATGTTAACTACGATTGGTTGGTTTATCTGGCAAATGACATTATTGATCCACACTATGACACCTCTATGTCTGGACTTGACTTTGATCAATATATCGTTAAGAAGTATGGTTCTCGCCGCAATGCGATTAGAAAAATTATTCATTATAAGAGTGATTATCAATCTGATGATACAATCTTATCTAAAAGCGGATATGAAGCACTGTCACCGACATTTAGTCTAGGTGAAAATATTGACCCAGATTCAGTTAGTAATGTTAAAAAGTATTGGGCACCTTTAGTATCGGCAATTGGAGTTGTCGGTTACGAACGATCCAAGGAAACCATTTTATATAACACAAATAAGATTATGTCGTTTGGTTTTACGACTCCAATGACAACAGCATTTACACTTGGTGACATAGTTGAGAGAGACGAATATAATCACGGCGAAATTGTTTTTGCGAATACATCTGTTTGCAATGTTAAGAATGTATTAGGTGATTTTACATCCGGTAGTAACTATACTATTACCAACGATGCCGGTGTAACAGCAACAGTAAATGCTGCCTCGGTTAAGACAGATAGACAAGTAATTCCCGCGGCCGAGGTTGTCTATCAAAAGGCAGTTTCTTATTATGATTATGAAGTTGAATTAAATGATAAGAAAAAAGAAATCTTTTTAGTTGACAAGCTCAACTCAAAGACCTTGAGCAGCCAACTCACCGAATCTATGAGGTAATCTAGAGTATGGCGGAAACAGTTGACGCGGGTTCGGTAGAACTTGATAGTATAAAAATCACAACCTTTACTGGTGGTAACCCTCAAGAGATATCACATCTTGTAACGGCTGTAGATATCTTTGAGTCTTTAGATAATTATACTATAGTCTGTGACATTATGGTGACGGAAGGCATTGAACTTATGAACTTTCTTCCCATAGGCGCTGAAGAGAAAGTTACTTTTAAAATAAAAACACCCGCGAGTGGCAAGGAGATTTCATATAATTTCTTTGTAGAGAGCATCACGAACATGCAGTCAAATGACATGTCCTCGCTGAAGTCATATGTTCTTCGGTGCGTGACAATGGACGCGATGAAAAATTCTTATAGTCTGTTTACTAAAAGATATAAGGACATGGAATATGTTGCGGCGTTAAAGGAGGTTGTTCAGAAAGACCTCGGTAGTGGTAAGACAATAGAAACACCGGATGGAACCAATGGATTTTTTGATTACACTGTAAATCGTACCAGACCCTTTCAAGTAATAGATTTAATTTGTGAACGAGCGGTGTCAAAAGAACATAAAGGTTCTGATTATATATTCTACGAAGATAATGAAAAATATCAATTCTTGACAATAGAACATCTGATTGAGACACGCAAATCAAAGGCAAGTCAGTTTGAGTTTGAATATCCAACAGGCACAGGAGCCGAGGATGTAGACAAACGAGTGAATCATAGAAACATCTTGAAATATGAAGTATTTAATCAAGGCGATTCTATGAATAAAATAAAACAAGGCGCACATAAAAATAAATATGTGGAGTTTGATATCTTACACGGCGACTATTTTGCGAAACAAGAGTATGTGAATAGTGTCGATCATAAGTCATTTAAGAACACGGATTCGTCAGATGACATACACAGTTCATCATTTAACTCTTTTGCCGAAACATCTCCATCTATTGTCAATCTAGCGTTAAAAGACGGAACTCGCCCTGAGATGCGAATTAATCAACACATGCATTATAAGGCTGCCTTTCGTCAAAAGATATTTGCTTATGGTATGAATTTACGAGTTTATGGTGACACCAATTTAATGGTAGGTGATTGTATTGATATAAAGGTTCCAGAAATCACTGCTCTTTCTACAGCTCCAGATGATCAAGAAGTATATTCTGGTATTTTTCTGGTAAAAACAATCCGTCACATGTTAAATAAACAGAAAGAAGGCACAGGTAAGTTTGAACATTTTATGGTTCTCGACTGTAGGAGACCAAATTTGAAGAGGTCATTGGGTTAATGTTTTATAAGGTTGGCGAACAATTTAAATGGTTTATGGGTCGAGTTGTTGACATTAAGGATCCTAGATATCTGGGTCGTGTTAAGGTTCGTGTAATAAACGATCAGACCGGTGAGATGGGTAAGAAGTCTATCGTAGGCGGCGCGATGCCCAAGGGTATTCTTGATGAAGACCTTCTATGGGCATGGCCGATGTCAGCAGTTCAGTCCGCATCTCTCAGTTGGATTAAAGTCAAGGAGATGGAAGAGTTTGAAACTCCAGATTGGATTGATGCGGTAGGTCTTTCACCGACAGGTATCGCACTTTCAACATATGTGTTTGGTTTTTATCTTGATGGACATGAACAAAACATACCTGTCATTTTTGGAACATACCATAAAGAATCCAGATATCCAGAACCACTGACAGATATCCCGACTGGTAAAAAGTCGATGCTTCAGTTGGAAAAGAATCCAAAGCAAAATTATTTTTACAGTGATGTTGCTGCGTTGGCAAAGGGTTACTTCATCGATGCTGAAAAAAAGATTGCGGGTTCTGGTCAGACACTACCAAAAGAACCGTATACAGTTAGCACTCTTTGGAAAAAGGAAGCGAAAGATCAGGCACCAGTAGATGAGTTTCCAACAGCATACAATACAGAATATCCATATAACACAACATACACAACCAAGTCTGGTCACGCGATAGAACTGGATGATACGCCCAATCATGAACGCATACACATCTGGCACAACTCAGGTTGTTATGAAGAAATATCAAATGGACCATCACCTTTTTTAGATGGCGATACACGATCATTTGAGAATAAAAAGAAGGATTGGCCTGAAAACGGTCCAACTGGGTTTCAATATAAGACTGCGGGTGGCGTTTCAGAACCCGACTATAAGGGAAGACGCAGCAAGAAAACCATGGATTCGTCCTTTGAGGTGGTTGGAAAGGATCATAACGAACTAATCAAACGAGATCACAACGTTGAGATTGGCAATATTGAAACGACAAAGATTGGTAACTCAGCACACTGGACAGTCGGCCATCAAGAAACACCGAAAAATAGAATAAATGATAACGGAAAAACTGATTACGCAGGTGGTGGACTTGATAAATACAATTTATACCTTGATGTTCTTAATAATACAATACAAACTTCAGGTAATAACTTTGTATTGAGTGTTGGTGTAACACCTGAAAACGAGCGAAGGATTGACAAGTCGCCGTCAAAAAGTCAATCAATGTATATTGACGTTGCTAAAGATTATCATGTGTATGTTGGCGAGAATTATAAATCTCTGACTGAAGGTAATAGATCAGAGACAGTACAAAAAGATTATAAAATCACTTCAAACACTTCACTATTCATGGAATGTTTAGACGGGGCAATTCAGTTAAAAGCAGTGGGAGTTGCATTAGATACACCTTCTGTCGGCATTTTAGGCAGCGTGAATATCAAAGGAGGTTTGACTGTTGGTACAGGTGTTACAGGAACGTTCACTGATATCAACGGAAAAAACATCACAGTAACGAAAGGCATTGTAACAGACATCGATGAGTGACAGACATCACACCCAAACCGGGATCATAACAGACATCACATAGGTTGAAATAATATATGTCATTAGAAGGAACAATTGATACAGTAAATGAATGGGCAGACAGCATCGATGGACTCACTGCTGCTGGCGGTGCATTAAATTGTGATGCCTTGCAATTACAAGTAGACACATATGTAAAAACTGTGACTGATCTAATTTTAGCGAAAGTTACACAGATGACTGATCTCATATCAAAGTATGCGCCGATATTGTCGCTTCCCACCGATCCCTTGAAGATTTTAAAGTGGGCGAAAAAAGTTGTCCTCGGACTCGCTGGTCCAGCGATTGAGGCGGCAATCGAATTAGCAATTCAAATTGCACAACTTGCTGGTGCAATTGCTAAAATTGCAGGGGCAGTTGCTAGTCTTGCTACAAAGTTGGCAGATTGTATTACTGATCTTGTAAGAAATACTTTAGACGATTTAGCAGACGCAGTAATGGATGGTGCAATCGCAATTAAGAATGAAGCAATAGGTATCGTCGATTCTTTGAAAGACCAAGCACTTGACCAACTTGGTTATGATGAGATTGTTTCTTTAAGCACAACAGTCAGCGATGCTGTTGGTGAAGTAACAACTCAAATTGATAGCGTTTCTAGTTCTGTGGCCGGCGTACAGGATAACATAACTGATTTAGAAAACATAACAATTCCAGGATAATTGATAATGGCATATACTACACCGGAATTTGTAACAAGTTTTCAAAGCGAGATTGATGATTTAGTTACTGAATTTCAAACATTAAAAGTAACTAAAGATGCAGAGTCAGCAGCAATACCAGAAGAACTTGAAGATTTAGATATAGAACTTCGAAGCATTCGATTAACTGCTAACAGTACATTTAGCGCAAACAATCCTGCTGGCGCATATAATCCATATCCTAATGCTGCTTCTGCGGGGCATATCGAAATAGATGCAAATCAAACAGTAAAAATTACAAACGGGACAGTGACAATTACTGTTTCTGGTTCTTCGGTTACAGTGAGTGGCGCTACAACTGCAAATTTCGGGGCAGCAAATATTACTACAACAGGCAATATAACTGGAGCAACAGTCACAGGTACAACGGATGTCATTGCTGATACTATTAATCTGAAGACGCACGAACACTTCTTCACGGATGGTGGCGGTGCTTCTGGTACAACTGGATCAACTTCGGGTCTTGATTTCGCCGCGCACACTCATACATTCTCGGATGGATTTACTATTTCCGGCGACACCGGTGGTCCGAAAAACGCATAAGGTATAACAGATGGCCGCAAGAATCATAAAGAATAATCAGGAGTATAAGCAGACTGATGCTGACTATGAAATATATAGTGACTTTGATAAATCTTTTTTGCCTAATCCCTTTACTAGGCAGTTGTCTCGTAAGACCAATGAATCTTCGGTTTCTATGGCAATTAGGAATCTTTTGTTGACTAATAAATATGAGAGAAGAAGAAATCCTGCTTTCGGTTCTACTATTTCGGCGTATCTGTTTGAACCTTTTTCTAAAACAGTATTGGGTGAGGTAGAAGATCGTGTTAGGAAAACAATTGACAATAATGAACCGAGGGTGCGAATTCTAGAACTGAATGTAACTACAAATGAGAAAGAAGACGAGTTAATTATAAGTTTAAAGTTTGCGACATCAACATCGCCGACACCCGAAAAACTCAACATTACACTTTATAGAGTAAGATAAATGACTGACTTAACAACACTTGATTTTGATTCAATCAAGGGAAATTTAAAAAATTATCTAAAAGAACAAACTGTCTTTCAAGATTATGATTTTGAAGGGTCAAACATCAATGTTCTTTTAGATATTCTTTCATATAATAGTTATCTTAATGGATTTTATTTGAATATGTTAGGAAGTGAAATGTTTCTTGACAGCGCTCAGCTGCGCGATTCTGTTATATCTCACACAAAAGAACTTAACTATTTACCTCGTTCTTTTAGGTCTGCTACTGCGAATGTCAATTTATCTATCTATGATGGTGACGCGGCCTCAGTTATTATTCCTCGCGGCACCTCGTTCACTGGAACATCGGGCAATCGCAACTATACTTTTGTAACTGGTGATAATGTTGTTACGAAGCCGGGTGTTGCGGCTAATACTTTCATCGCAGAGAATATTAATTTATACGAAGGCGATTATGTTTCAGATTCATTTGTAGTCAATAACGATGACTCACAACGATTTATATTATCAAATAAAACAATTGATGTTACAAGTCTTCTTGTAGGTGTGCTTGAAGATAACGGCGGCACTCTCAAGTCATATACCAGATCAGATTCTCTGTTTGGTCTTGGATCAACATCTGAGGTATTCTTTATTCAGCCGGCAGACAACGACCGATATGAGATTGTATTTGGTGATGGTATCATTGGTCGCAAACCAAAAGATAGAGCAATCGTAACGATTCAGTATCGCGCTTGTAACGGTGAGTTACCTAACGGGATTGCGTTGTTCTCAGCTGATGGCAAAGTAGGAACAAGTCTCATTACAAATGTTGTTGTGAACGAGGCTGCTAAGGGTGGAACAATCTCAGAAAGTCTAGACTCCATTAAGTTCAATGCTCCTCGTGCGTTCACTACACAAGAGCGCGTTGTTACATCAAGGGATTATGAAACACTGCTGTCTAACCAGTTTACTGAAATCAATGATGTCTCAGCTTATGGTGGTGAAGAGTTCGTGCCGCCGAAGTTTGGTAAAGTGATTATTGCTGTTGACTTGAAATCAACAGATGAGTTACCTCCTTCACGAAGAGCGGCATTCGCTAGTTTCATAAAGAAGCGTTCGCCATTGGCCATTGATCCCATATTCGTGAAACCCGAATATACTTACATTAAAGTGGATTCTAAAGTTCGTTATAACCTGAACCAAACTCAGTTGACAGTAAACGATATACAGTTCATTGTCAAGTCATCAATTCAAAATTATAATGCGAGCACCTTGAATGGATTTAATAAGACGCTTCGTTATAGTCGCCTTCTTGCTAGTATTGATAGTTCTCAGATATCAATCGTTAGTAACGATACTGAGATTCTCGCTGTCAAAACGATTGTGCCAGTGGTTAAGAAACCTACAAACTTCACCGTTGATTTTGGAGTCAAGTTAAAAGACAATATACCTAAGTTACCAAGTGTTCACGGTGCCAACGAAACTTCTATCATATCATCTTCTAAATTTATCTTTAGCGGGCACGAATGTTTCATTGAGGATGACGGCGGTGGTATACTGAATATCGGCACAACATCATTCGGAACCCACGTTGCTCTTCGTAACATTGGTACAGTTAATTATGAGACAGGCGTTTTAGTAATAAATCAATTTGCGCCTACAGAACTGGTTGATAAATCTTTTAATATTTTTGCTAAAACTTTTGATCTAGATGTGAAGTCAGAGCGAAGAACCATTCTAAAAATCCGTCCAGAAGATATTACCGTGACTGTTGAACAGGTCAGACTCTAATGCGTCAGATTGAAGACTTTATCAGTCCTCTTGTTGAGGGACAGTTTCCTGCGTTTTATCGTGACGAAGGAAAAATGTTTGTTACCTTTGTAAAGGCATATTATGAGTGGGCAGAAAATAATCTTCAACTACTGACACTTGAAGATACAACAAATTTCAATAAAAACGATACAGTCACGCAGGGAAATACCACTGGTAAAATCATTGCTGTGTATTCAACTTATTATATGGTTCAGCTGGATAAACTGGATCAGTTTAGGTGTAACACTCTCTGTAATGACTTGACTCTTTGTACTAGTTCTTCCGGTGGTTCATCATACATTAACACCGCTGAAAGTTTTAATCACGAATACCTCGCAAGAAAGTTAGTAGATATTCGTGACATTGACACGACTATTGAGAAGTTCATTGTTTCATTTAAGAACAAGTATCTACCTGATATTCAGTTCAACACCGCGTCAAACAAAAGACTCTTTATCAAAAATGCTTTAGACTTTTATAGGGCAAAGGGCACCGAGAGAGCAGTAGATTTATTTTTCAAATTAATATACGGTATTGAAGCTGGTATATATTATCCTGCTGATGATTTGTTGAAAGCATCAGACAATGAGTTTGTCAATGTACAATATCTTGAAATTGATCCGAATGAAACCAATGTACAGTTGATTGGTCAGACAATCACTGGCACTATAACTGGATCAACTGCCTATGCTGATAGACTGGTTCGTGTCAAGAAGAATTCTAGATTTATTGAAGTCGTTTATCTTGAGAATGTTTCAGGTAACTTTCAAACAGGTGAAGATGTAAGAACATATGATTTATCTACTAATGTAAGTGCGCGTATTCTCGGATCACTCTCATCGTTAACGATTGTTAAAAATGACGAAGGATACAAATTGGGTGACATCATCGCTTTCACTGACGGTGATGGCCGTGGAGGTAAACTGCGTGTTGACTCGGTAGTAGACAAAACAGGTTTGGTAGAGTTTGAGTTAATAAATGGTGGTTGGGGTTATTCGGCGAATGCTAGCATTCTAGGATCAGAATCAATACTTTTAATGAATGACTTGACCAACGAGAACGAGGAGTGGTTTTACCATCAGACAGCGTTTAAACAATTTGAAACAATCAAACAAAATCTGGTCAGTGTAAATTTAGCTAATACCAATGAAGATATGAGTTCATTTACAGTATCTTCTAATGTTGAGATTATCGATTCTGTAACCAATGCTGTGGTTTATGCGGGAAGAGTAACAAAGTCTTCAGCCACTGGATTTGTAATGGACTATGATAGTTTTGTACCGATCGCCCCAACCCCTTATGTTTGGAATAAGTTCAACGGCAATTTAGACAACGATGGAAGTAGCAGTGGTTCTATAAACATCACTTCTGGCGCTACACCAACATACGAAACTGGTCAAGATGGCGTGATCAATTCCGCGTTCGAATATACATCAGGCGACACTTTGCGCTTTGCAACTTCACCCACGAATAACAACAGTGATTTTATGTGGGCGGTTTGGTTCAAACAAGACGGCTCTGCTTTTGGAGATACATCCGCAGTCATAGGCACTGGATACAGCAATCAGTTAATCCACATAGGTGCAACAGCACCCAATTCAACCACTCCAAGCTTGCAGATACGGCACACTGTGAGCGGAGGTTGGCAAACTACTGTTGCTTCTACACAACCCACTTGGACAGACTGGAACCACTATACGTTAGTAAAGAGCGGAAATAATTTATACTTATATTTAAATGGTCTTTTGGTTGCTTCAGATACTTTACCGGGGACTCAGACATATAATAATGATTTAAACCTTGGATTATATAACACTGGCAGAGTAACTGGCGATTTTGACGATCTTAAACTCTACACCACCCTTCCCATTCCAGCAGGAGCTTCTTCCTTTAATACAGACTATATAGGCGATGTTAATACATTATCCTTAAAAAACGATACATTGTCAAGCGAAATATCAACCAATACTGATATTTCTGCCACAGCAAATGTAATCGGAGTCAAAGACACTTTTAAAATTGATTATACAATCGGCGCCAATGATGCGATCACAGTGAATGAAACAATATATCAACTGAATGATTCCGATCAAGAATATGCCAGTGCTAAAGTCAGTGAAATTAAAACTGAACCTCCATTGTATCAACTAACAGTAACAACAAATCCGGGCGCAGGCGCGTTCAGAACAGATCGCCCAATATATTCGCGATCTACGGCACAGTCATATGCTATTGAAAAAATAAGTGAGTTTCAAGTTGGTGTAATCAGTATCAATAATATATTCTATGAAAATGCCAATACATACGGCGTTGAAACCGGATCTTATTCAAATGGTAGAGTTTTTAGTTATCGCACACCAGCAAACTTTACCGTCAGTAGTCGCAACAACCAGGTAACTTATACCAATTTTTACTCTAATACTATTATAGGTAATATTACTGGATACAACACTGCAAATTTAGATGTCTCTACTACTTATGGCGGTGGCGCTGCCAATATTGATTATACGGCCACGACCGGTCTTACCTTCGAAGATGTTTCGATTGGTTCTGTTGAGTTCATTGTTCAGACCACTCAAGGCGAACTATACGCCAAAGACCCCATTTTTATAATACACGAACCAAAGTCTTATTATTTGGAAAGATATGATTATGAATTAAAATATTCGGGTGTCGGTCAAAACTTTGTCGTAGGCGAAACGATTGAAGGAAACACCGGTTATGCCAAGGCGGTAATCACCTCACATGACCTAAATACACAGACTATCAACGCAACTAGAATTACACTACCCACATCAAGAGGTTTTCAATCCATTTCGGACGACGATCCATCAACAAACGATTTTGTTGTAGGTGAAACTTTTACAAGTCTTGAAACGGGTCTTACAGTTACATTGTCATATGTCAACGAATTTAGAAACTATCCTAGGACTGGGTTAAACGCGAATGTCACTTCAGAGGCGCTGTCTGGTAATAATTTTATTTCTACTACAACCTTGATTGACTCTGGATTTGGTTACAGTGATGGTGAGACAGTAAACGCTACGCTTAATCGTGATCCGACCGTCACATCATCTTTCAAACTAGGTCTTGGAAAACAGGGCATTGCTCCTGGTTACTTTACAAGTCGCAGGGGGTTTTTAAGTAGTGATAAATACCTACATGACAATGATTTTTATCAAGAGTATTCTTATCAAGTATTAACCTCATTACCTTTTGATACTTATCGTAAAGTTTTAGTTGATGTATTACATGTTTCAGGCACAAAACCTTTTGGTAAATATTTTAGTACGACATCATCTGATATTGGAGCTTCACTTGATATTACAGTAGATATAGTTCGTTTGACTGAGATGTTTGTTAGTTTTAGTTTGTTTGAGAATCAAAACACATTTTATACTGCTAGTATTTCATAAATAACATATAGAACCTTTAACCACTGAGATAAAAGATGGCAAAGAAAATTGTACCCAGTGAAATAAAAACACTCATTCTGCAACAATTGGCGGAATCTGTTGGTGAACCGGCAAACACAACATATTATGCCTTTGCCGGTGATCACATGGCCACTGGTGTAACTGAGAATGATGTCACCCAACCTAACGAAAGTTATCGTAACTTGACGGTTGAAACTTTTAGGAATATGATATTCGGTAAAAAGTTAACGCCTAGTGATATTACCCTAATGGTTAAAAGATACGATTGGGCCTCAGATACAAAATATGACATGTATGATGACGAAGATGCTCTATTAGGTACAAAGAAGTATTTTGTTGTAGTGCAAGAGGTTAGTAACTATCATGTATACAAATGTCTATTCAATAATAATGGTCAAGCATCAACTGTAAAGCCTGTCTTTCAGGACAACACATTTGACGAGGCACTCTTTGCCGCCGGTGATGACTACTATGAGACTTCTGATGGATATCAGTGGAAATACATGTACACGATCTCTTCGGTTGATTTCAATAAGTTTTCTTCACAAGAATATATTCCTATGATTGCAAACACATCAGTGCAGAATACCGCTGTTGCTGGGGCAATCAATGTGGTTAAGGTTGATGCGGCCGGTAAAAATTATAATAATTATATCACTGACACGACATTTACTGCCAGTGATATTCATATTGACGGTAATCAGAGACTATTTAAGTTATCTGGCGTTACAAATTCAACTCAAAACTTTTATAGTAATACCATTATTACTCTTACTTCAGGCACCGGTGCTGGACAATTTAAGAAAGTTATAAGTTCCGTCGGAAATACTAGTGGTGTATTTGTAGAAATTGCAGGCGTAGATACTACAGACGCTAACACATTTTCAATAAGCCCAACACAGGATACACATTACGAAATATCGCCGCAAGTTTTGTTGACAGATAATGGCGAACAGACAGTGAATGCTTTCGCGAGAGCTATTATCGATCCTTTATCCTCTAATAGTGTAAGTAAGGTTGAGGTCTTAAATCCAGGGAAAAATTATTCTTTCTCAACTGCATCTGTTCTTCAAGGTATTGCTGATGTAGTAACACCATCAAATGCAACTGTGCGGCCAATACTTTCACCTCCAGGTGGCCACGGTTTTGATCCTGCATCGGAGTTAGACTCGACCGCAATATGTTTTTCTTCATTATTTTCTCGTGATGAAAGCAACACACTCTCTGCCGAAAATACTTTTGGCACATTTGGTCTAATCCGTGATCCTCTCTATTCTAATGTAGAAATTTATATTGAAAAAGAAAGCAATAGCGCGGGATCAGATGGCATATTCAGAACCGGTGAACTTGTTAGACAAATTCAGACAATTGAGTTAAATGATTTGGTAACAGTAAATTCATCAATAAGCACAGTTGCTATAACATCCCCATCAGCTGATACAAATGATCTTGAAAAGTTTTTTCAGACTGGCGATTTTATATATATATCTGATGAGACTGTCGGTGCCTCTGTTGAGAATAAGTTTATTTCAACCGTGACTTCGGTCAGCAATAGTTCGCACATCGTGGTTGCATCTAATGTTAACTTCACTTCAACATCAGCACGATTACACTTTGCCCGACCGGTCGCTAATGGTGTGGTGAAATCTATCTCAAGTTCAACAAGATTGTATCTTGAGAAATGCAGTCCAGGTTTTTCGAAAGAAGGTTTTATTATTGCCGCGAACAGTTTCGCCTCTGCCACGATCACAGGCGTTGATGTGAATGAAAGAATTGGCGGATCAACTCCCGCATTTAATTATGTAACTTATAACCAGATGGTTCGTTGTGTGGGCACCGGAGGTGAGTTTACAAACGATGAAGAAGTCAAACAAACTAACTCAAGCAATGTTGTAATATCGACAGCTCGTGTACACTCATCAAACACAACTCAGCTGAGTTTAACAAGATTATCGGGCAATCTTGCAACAAATATCAATATTGTTGGTGTCACTTCTGGTGAGATTTTTGAGAGTGGGTTTTATAAATATGATGGTGATATCGATCCAACGAGCGGCAATATCATCTATCTACAGAACGATGTATCCGTTACAAGAGAATCAACTCAATCAGAACAAATCCGTATTATTTTGGAGTTTTAAAGAATGTCAATTGAAACAGACCTATCAGTCACTCCTTATTTCGATGATTATCGAGAAGATAAAGACTATTACAAAATACTGTTCCAACCGTCTGTCCCTGTTCAGGTACGAGAATTAAACCAACTACAGACTTTGTTGCAACAGCAGATAGAAACTTTTGGAGATCATATTCTACAGAGAGGAACAGTCCTTGAAGGTTGTCAATTCTCATTTCAGAAAAAGATTCCGTATGTTAAACTACGAGATACTACCGATCGAAATTTTGCAGTTGCGGTGTCCAACTATGAAGGATTGTTTGCCAAGAATGCGCTTGGTAAAATTGCCAAGATCAATTCAACAGTCTCGGGTTTTGAATTACAGAATCCAGATTTAAACACTTTGTATGTCACTTATCTCAATGATGGCACTGCCGGTAATGTCGCATCATTTGCTGCTGACGAAAATTTAACAATATATAACAACGACAATCGAATAGAAGAAATACGAGTGGTCGCTCGATCGAGTGGATTTTCTAACACCGACAGTATTGTAGTTCTAAGCGCAATTGAAGTGCAGAACACTACTGGCGGCACAACATTCTCAAATACGACTGGTTCAGTAGTGTTCGCGGCCGGCGACATCATTACTCAATCTTCCACCGGCGCGAATGCGACCGTGATTTCCGTTGACACAACCGCCAATACACAGGCAGTCACTTTACGGATCAAACCACTCACCAGCGACTTACAGATTGCGAACACCGATAATTGGGATTTTGAAATAAATCAGGACATTACTGTAACCGCTAAAGGTATTTCAGATTCCGTATTAGCTAATTTCGTCGGACAGGGTGCGAACGCAAGTCTGACCACCACCGGTGAGGGTGGCATCAATACAGTCACGATGACAAATAAAGGAACAGGATATCGGATTGTTCCTCACATTACAGTGTCCACCGAAAACAATCAACCGAGCACCATTACTGCACTGGTATTGACGGCAGATAACTTTTTAGCAAATGTTACTGTTTCTAATTCTGCCACTAATCCTATAGGATTCGGTTATGGTGTTTCTGTATCAGAGGGTGTGATTTATCAGAAAGGACATTTTCTGAGAACTGACGCACAATCTTTGATTATCAGCAAGTATAATACTTCACCTGACCAAGAGTCGGTTGGATATGTTACCCAAGAATCAATTATAACTTCTTCTCAAGATACCTCACTCTTTGATAATTCTGCTGGATTCTTAAATGAAAATGCACCAGGAGCTGATAGACTTCAGTTAGTGCCGATACTTACAAATAAAACTAAAGAAGAGGCAGAAGGAAATTCAGAATACCTTCCTCTCGTGAATTTCTCCGAGGGTCGTGTATTTTCAATTTTAGAAAATACACAATATGACAAGTTAGGTGACGAACTTGCCAGGAGAACATATGAAGAGTCCGGTAACTATGTACTGGATAGATTTAACTTACAAACTCGTTCAACACTGTCCATCGCCAACACCGACTCACACTTCTCTTATGTAATTGATCCTGGTCACGCATATATTAATGGTAAGCGTGTTCAGACAATTAGAAACTATTCAGAGAATGTAGAGAAGGGAACTAGGGAAACAACATTAGCAAATGCCAATATAGACATTTATTATGGTAACTATATTCGTGTTAGTGAGTTTGCTGGATTCCACAACTTCACTACCGGCAGTCAAATAGAGTTACATAGTACTGCTAAAAATTATTTGAGTACCAGTATTGATATTGCGATTGCTACTCCCGGCGCCAAAATAGGTGACGCGAGAGTTCGTTCAATTATACACGAGAATGGTATTGAAGGTACACCAGAAGCAATTTATCGCGTGTACTTATTTGATGTTAAAATGAGTCAAGGCAAAAAGTTCTTTGATGTTAAATCAATCTTCGTTGCTGGGGCAATCGGCGATTTGATATTAGAACCGGTGGCAGGCGCGACCTCAGGTACCGGTGCTGTAATGAAAGAAACAAACAGAAACTCTCTGTTGTTTGATACAGTATATCCTCTCAAGTCGGTAGCAAATGTTGACTATCAATACCGATCTACTGCGACCAATGTCGAATCCAGCACGGCGGGAATCTTCACACTTTCGGCAGACACCAACGCGACTTGGAATTATAGTGGCGCGTTATCTTTTGTTGAAGAAAGAGAATTGATCATTACTCCCGAAGAAGATTTTATTGACACTCTCTCGCTTGGCACTTGGGTCTCATCAACAACAGGGGTGCTCACCGCCAGCGCGTCTGCTTTTCTTACCACTCTAAGTGCAGGCGATTATATTAAAATTGGTGCCACCACTGTTCTTGTCAAGGAAGTTGTAAGTGATACAGTATTGAATTATTTGCCCACCTCAACGCTTTCTACTGGCGCTCTAACGCGGTGTTATCCTACCGGCGTCCCAATACCATTATCTGGCAGACCCGATGCTACTGCGACAGTGACCGGTTCTACTTTAACAGTAGATATGGACATTAACATCTCGGCAGCTGCAAATGTCTCCGTAGTATACAATCAACGCGCTGACGGAACATCGACCAACTCTGTTGCTAAAACTGCCGTAAGAAATGTTTTTGTGAAAATAAATACCGACCTCAATGCTGCTGGTTCGTCTGGTCCTTGGTGTCTTGGTCATTCAGACATCATTCGTCTTAGAAATGTTTATCTGGGTTCTGCTTCTGCTGTCGATGAGACCGATACGAATGTTACTGATCAGTTTTATATTGACGCAAATCACACTGAAAACTATTATGATCTCGGATCCTTACACTTGAAATACGGATCAAGTCTGAGTTTAGAGAACAAGTTTATTCTCGTTGAGTTTGATTATACATCACACTCTGGACAAGGTGTCAAGACTGTCAGTTCATACACTGTTGAAGATGGTGTTGCTTTAACTGACCTGACGGCAAATGTCAATACACTTGAGATTCCAGAGTTTGTTGGCGGCACTGGTAACTATCACGATCTAAGAGAAGCGATTGATTTTAGACCAGTCACATCGAACACGGTAACTGCCAATACCGCGGCCGCAGACGCTCCGGTAAACCCATTAAAAGCAGTTGATGCATCACGATTTGCTGGGACTATAAAGTTTCCCGCGCCAGAAAGTGATATGTTCTGTTCAATGGTATTTTATAATCCCCGAAAAGATATTGTGATTGCGAAGGACGACCAAAGTCGGCCGTATACTGTTTTAACTGATGTTAAAAAAACACCCACTAAAACTGCATCAGAATTAAATCTTTATGAAATTAATGTACCTGCATATCCAACTTTGCCTGGCGCATTGTCAACTGAAATTGTTGACATTCTCGAAACTGGACTTGCGGGTTCATCTGCTAAACTAAGAAGGCAACGATACACAACTAAAATCTCTTCAATCGATGATCAGGCACCCGGATATACAATGGAAGAGATTGGCAAACTTGAACGAAGAATTGCCACACTGGAGTATTATGTCAATTTAAGTGAAACAGAAGATCAGGTAAAAGACAAGACTATTCCGAGTTCAGTTGATTCAACATTAGAAAGATTTAAGTTTGGATTTTTTGTTGATAATTTTACAAGTGCCAGTTTTACTGATCTCGCACATCCAGAGCAGAACACAACTTTCTTTGGCGGATTATTATTGCCAGCGAGCGAGTCTTACAATATTAAGTTGAATATGGATGAAAATACAAAAAATAGTTTTGTCTCTTTACACGAAGCAAAATTATCCTCCGACAGACGCAAAATTATTTCTCAGAATGATATCACCGATGGACCGGTAATCGTTGATATCGATCCTCCGCCGCCGGAGATCACTGTTTGCAATACCGAGGTGTTTATTTCAAACCATCACCGAAAGAATGCAAACAACGGTACGGTATTCGAAGAAAATACATTTACACTGTCTTCAAATGCCGATGCTGATGGGATGAACATTACGATCGAATTTGATTTGTACGGCGGAAAGGATAGATTCGAAATTTTCCAATCGTCATCGCCGTCAACTGGATTTACAGAGATATATAATAGTCAGACTTTAACTCCTACTAATATCACACCAGACAGAAGGCGACAACTACAGAATAAAGACCCAAACTATAACATAAACAAGCATTGGGCGCCAAACTGGACGGGTCGCAAAGACTTCGCACAATCGAGTAAGGACGCTGTGCAGAACTATTGGACCACACATATTGGTGTTCTAACTTTTCCATATAATGCTAGTGCTGGTCGATACTTGAAGGTGAGAGTGGTGAAAGCTTCGTGGGCCCATGAGTACTATATTACATATCCGAGAGACTGTCTAAATGATATACAGTTACCCGTTTGGGCAACTAATCCTGATAGACCACCTTCACCCAGTAATCCGGTCATCAAACCCCCATGGCAGCCGACTTATAAGCCGCCTACGCGGCCAGTCCGTTGGCCAATATGTATACGACCGGTGAAAACTCCTGTGCCGATCAAGACACCTGATACAGGACTTCCTAAGACAAATAGGGAAGATTTACTCGGGTTTAGTCCTAGTGCGAGTTTTGACCCGCCACCCGTCACCACTCAGATACCTATTGTACAGAAAACTAAAATTGAAGAAGCGGTTCAGAAAATTAATTCAACATATCTGCCAACAAATCTCGGTGGCATGACAATACCTGATCTGACAGGATATAATATAACAGCACCATCAACAACAGATGTTAGTTATTCTTCTGGTGGTTCATTAGATAGATCGATGGTTGGTTCGGGCCTCGTTAGCACGGCCAGATTTTCACTTAAATAAAGGAAGTAATTGAATGAGTAACACAAAAAAAGGCGAGAAGTTGCTAGATATACCTAGTTCACTAGCCAATCGTGTTGGACTGTCTGATGCCACCGTAGAATTTAAACTTAGAGGATATAATCAAGGATTCCGGGGTGGATATGGAGAGTTTGAATTTGAGAACCTAAAAGCAAACACGAAATACAAAGTATTAGTTCCCAATGAAAATTTTGTAGCGCCAAAGTCTGGTAATGTCAGAACAAGTAGTTATTATGATATCACAGGGTTTTGTTTCCCTCGGGGGCGTTCAAGATACTATAATAACTTTGTTAATCGCTTAATAACAGGATCGAACCGCCGACTGATTTCAAACTCCAAGTATGGATACAGTTGGGGTGGAGACGACTTTTTAAGTGATGACGATGGCGAATTAGAGTTGAGAATTTTCTGGCATGGATTGTGGCGCAGAGGAAACTTTAATCGTTCAGGTCTGTATACGCAGATTGAACAATCCTTAACTGAAAGCCCAAAATCTGATCTGATTGTTTTACCTGTATCTGAACTAACAGATGCCGGTGGTGGTGTCTTTACGATAAATTCAGGTTTATCAACCAACCCTGATCCGGTAATCTTCGGATCCCCCGGATATCTTCACCCGGGTCCCGCACAAACTTATCAAGAAATACCTTTTGAGTTTATACAGACATTTGACTTGGATGTAAACAAACTCGACAATGTTGATGAAGTTGATATTTCTGATATTACACTGTTCTTCAAAGCAAAACCAGATGCAATTTCAAATGCATCTGGCATTCAAAGTCCAGGAGTTACTATATTTTTGGTTGATGTTGACAATGGGCAACCAGTGGTAACAAGTCAATATTCGAAATCAATTAAAAAAATGAAATATGGCAATATTACTGCTTCTTCAGATGCATCTGTTGGTACAACCTTTGCGTTCTCTGATCCGATTTCGTTGAAGACCGGTCGGCAATATGGTATTGTGATTGACCTCGAAGATCCAGGATACATTCTATGGGACTGTAAATCTGGCGATAGAACACTTGGTACTAACGATGCGTCACCAGGAGCAAAGAAAGATTATAGGGGTGGTTTATTTGAATATGGTAATTCTGACCCCAACAGTCAGATAAACAGTGCCTTTAAAAACCGACCCAAAACTGAACTAAAGTTCGAGATACACGCTGCGGAATATGACGTATCAACCAATATCGATCTTATTATAAACAACGATGAAGATGAATTCTTAACTGTCGATACTATCACCGCTCCTACTGGAGGTGGTTTAAAATTCTTCGCTGGTGAAATTGTGTATGTTTCCGCTACCGCGCAGACTGGAACCGTCTCTATCACCGCAGGCACGACAGATTTAATCGGTGTAGGCACCGACTTCACTGCTTTGACTGACGATGAAGTAATTGTTCTGATAGACACTGGTGATCCAACAAAAGTAGAGGTGGTTCAAATCGGAGATTCTCCAACAGCGTCCGGCGGCGGACTTGAGAGTGCCACATTAGTTAAAGTTGGTGAACCTGTAATGAACACCATCGCTGGTACTTACATTAGAACTACAACAGCCGAAGTAACAAATTTTGCTGCTTCTAATAGTCGGTTGTATTTGACTGAAAGTACTGCTAACTCAACGCGAAAAATAATGGCTGGCAATACTATTATCGGCACTGAATCTGGTGTTTCAGCGAATGTTGTTTCTTTAGATAAAGTGCCTATCTCAGCATTCTCGACTAGCATGGATATGAAACTTCCCACAAACTATAAAGTCTCGGGAACATATAGTTTCGCCAATAGTACCAATGGAATGACCGCCCCGGCAACCCTAGATTTATTCAGATCAAATTTAATTGCCAACAATACTGCGTATATTTTATCTAGATCATTGGAAGTTGCCAACCTTTCAGGTGCTAAGTCTGCTAATATTGCTCTCCAAGTTGAATACACTGGACCGCAAGACTTGTTATCATTTGAGACACCCACGATTAATATCAATGATGTTAATATTTCATCAACACAGTGGGTTATTAATAATGATTCTACCAATGAGCATACTGCATACGGTAATTCTGCCTCTAAACACATATCAAGAATGTTAACATTTGGTGAAGGAAATGCAGCTGAAGACATTCGCGTTATATATAATTCATATAGACCACCTGGTACTGATGTTCTGTGCTTTGCGAAAATTATAAATAGTGAAGACCCAGAACCGATCGGTGATAAGTCTTGGACGAAGTTGGAACTGAAGTCAGCTAATGAATTTAGTGTGACTAATCAATACGACGATTTCCGTGAATATGAATTTGGATTTCCCTCGTTCCCACCAACTGATAGAACTTTAGTTGGAACGGCGAATACTGCACTGGCCAATTCAACTGTTAATGGTGCTGGTACAACTTTTACTTCTGATCTAGCAGATGGCGATGTGATTCGAATTTACGACCCTTTGTTTCCTGATGAGAACTATGGTATATTCTCTATCGCCTCGGTTGACAGCGATACTGCGATTACATTATCAACACCTGTCTCTAATAACAATATTGTTGCTGATGCCGGTTTGAAAATAGATAAGTTAACTACACCAAATACAGCATTTAATAATAAAGAAAATTTAAATATCGTGCGTTACTTTGGATCTACTGGTGAGATTTATGACACATATTCAGGAGTTGTAATTAAAACCGTGATGTTGTCTACTAGTTCTGTGACTGTACCAAAGATAAATGATTATCGTGTAATCGGTGTATCTGCTTGATAAATAGTGAGTACATAAAAAACGATGATGGTGTTGTAGTCAATAATAATCTCAGTGAATATGAGAAATATAAACAACGCCGGCGTGAGATTATTGATAAAAAAACATTGGAGTCGAAAGTAGACTCTTTAGAAAAAGAAGTTCGCGACCTACAAAGTAGGTTATATAACATAGAAAATAGGTTAACTTAATGGCACTTAACTCAGGTTTTGATTTAATTGACGCTGCTAACAACACGTTCAGTGATTGGTTGTTGAGAACCAACGACATGTCTACTTTGATGCGCGAAGATGTCCTCACTGCTAACTCCACTGTCGCTAACACAAATGGTGATGCCAGATTAATTGGATCATTTGTTGCTAACACTGTTTCCGTGGTTGACAGTTTACAAGGCGGCAACTTAGATGTCAGCGGTAATATTTCCGCTGCTCTATTGACTATCTCTTCAAACGCTACGTTTGATACTGACTGTAATTTGGTAACAGTCGCCAACACATTGACTGTTGATAGACAATTAAACTTTGGTTCAAGTAACACTGGTTTTGAAAATGTCATTGCAAACACCGATCTCACTTACACTGTAGGAAACACCACTTATCAATTCTCAGAGGGGCATTTTGCAAACATACACATTACTCATACTGCTTTTTGTGCAAATCTGGATGTCTCTGATACTGCCAACCTTGTAAACCTGGATGTCACTGGAAACCTATCTGTTAGAGATATAACATTTCCTGATGGAGGAATGTTCACGGCCAATGCATCCACAACAAGTTCATCAACTTTTGTGATTGATCAGTTTGATAAAACAACTTCTAAAGGATTCAAATATATTATTCATGGAGTCAACAGTGACGCTTCCAGCGTGTTTACTCTTGAATTGATGTGTGGTCATAATGACACCGATATATTTTTTACTCGATACGGTGAACTCACCAATAACTTTGACGCAGTAATAACACCAAGCATCAGCGGAGCGAATGTAGTATTGTCGGCCACCTGTGACTCAGCAACTGGCGCCAACACACATTCGTTTAACATTGTCAGAATAGAGACACGATAATGGGAACAAAGGCTAATCTCAATATTGATCAAGGATCGGATTTCATCACTTCTGTTACATTGACAGATGATGATGGTACTGCGTTAAGTCTCACAGGATACACCGGTGAATCTCATATTAGAAAATATTATACCTCGACAACTTATAATAGTTTTACTGTAACGATAGAAGCTGACACTGGTACTGTTCAATTGGAACTTGATGCGGCTACTTCTAATGCTATGGATCACGGCCGATATCTTTATGATGTGGAACTAACTTATACCTCAGATGGTACTATTTCCAGGATCATGGAAGGAATCGTAACAATTAACCCAGGAGTCACACGATAATGGCATTACAACAAGGTGGTTATAGAATTGCTTTAAATCAATCTGGATCAGTTTTGAGTAGCACCAATAAACCAGTTTCTCTGAGAAATGTTGTTAGAGAAGGATCAACGGCAACAGTGAATACTATAGAATCAATAGGAAATGTTGAGGCTGTCAATAAAGTTGATGGAGCATTTCTTCAATACAATTCCTCAACCCTTAATTATGAAGTTGTTGAGGCGGAACTTGATGGTGGAACATTTTAATATTATAAATAATAAGGTAATAAGAATAATAACCGGTACCATCAAATAGGAAAAAACAATGGCAAACTTAATGCAAATCAAGCGTTCGTTAAATAACGCGACCGTACCAAATTTAGCTAATGGCGAATTAGCCTACACCGCTAACGGCGATGTATTATATATTGGACATCCAGATGGTTCTTCTGCTAATATTCGTATTGGCGGTGAACAGACACCTGGAGTTTTAACTGCAAATCAAGCACTCGTTGCGAATAGTACCGGAAAGATAGATTCATTGGATACAGCTAGTCTTACAGTATCAGGCTATGCAGTAACATCTGTCATCGATGTAGACGGCTTTGACAGTGGTGTTTCAAATACTGCTCTCGCTACTTCTGAATCAATCAAAGCATATGTTGACTCGGTTGCAGGCGCTGGCGTTTCTAATCTAAATGATGTTTCAGATGTGAATGTTGCAACACCCGCTGAAGGTGCTTTCCTTGTTTATGACGCGACTGAAGCGAAGTGGGTTGATGCTACATTAACAGCAGGTAATGCCCTCTCAGGTTCATACGCGAATGGCACTGATACTTATACACTGGCAGTAGTCGACTCTGATATCCGCGGATTGTTTAGTGCAGCTGGTGATCTCAGTTATAACTCAAGTACTGGTGAATTCAGTTTTACTAATGATGCAGGTGATATTGAAAGTGTTGTTGCTGGTAGCGGTCTTACAGGTGGTGGTACTGCGGGTGATGTCACACTCAATGTTGGCGCAGGTGACGGTATAACTGTGGCCGCAGATGACATTAGTGTTACTGGCGCGAACGGTATTTCCGTAACAGCTGCCGGAGTGAATGTCGATGATTCTGGCGATACTTCACTTGTTGCTAACTCAACTGGTTTGCATATCATTGATAGTACACTTTCTATCACTGAATCACAAATCAGCGATCTGGGTACATACCTGACAACCGTAGCATTAAATGATGTGTCAGATGTTACAATCACTGCTGCTGCTACTGGTGAGTTCCTCCGATATAACGGAAGTGCTTGGGTTGACTCTACAATTCAAAATGGCGATATTACCTCCGGAATGATTACGCAGCACGAAGGTGATCTTTCAATTACTGCTTCTCAAATCTCTGATGATGTTACACTTGGCACTGATACTACAGGAAACTATGTTGCAACGGTAACTGGCGGAAACGGTATTGAATCAACGGGTGCGACTACAGGTGAAACGATTGCACATTCACTGTCTGTTACTGCCGCCAACGGTATTTCCGTAACAGCTGGCGGAGTGAATGTCGATGATTCTGGCGATACTTCACTTGTTGCTAACACGACTGGTTTGCATGTCATTGATAGTACACTTTCTATCGCTACTTCGCAACTGACTGGCGATTATGTAAGTGACATCACTGGTACCGCAAACGAAATTGAAGTTGATACATCGACTGGATCCGTAACCATCGGTCTCCCAGATGACGTAACCATTTCCGGTAACCTCACAGTATCGGGTACCACAACAACTATCGACACAACTCAGTTGCTTGTTGAAGACAACATGATTGGTCTTGCGTCATCTAGTGCTAACACAACTACCGACTTCGGTGTATATGGTCAATATAATGACGGTGCTGAGAAGTATTCTGGATTCATTCGAGATGCGTCTGATTCAGGTACTTGGAAACTGCTCGATGGTCTTACTGTTGAACCAACAGGAATGGCATATGATGCCACGGGACAATCTCTTGCTGCCTTAGACGTTGGTGCTCTTGACGCTGCTAGTTTAACACTGACAACCGCACTCGCGGTGCCTCAAGGTGGTACTGGCGTAACTTCATTTACTGACAACGGTATCATCTACGGTGACGGTTCAAATGCACTTGACGTAACAGCCGCTGGCACTGAAGGTCAAGTACTGCAAGCAGGTTCGGGTGGCGTGCCTGAGTTCGGAACACTTGATGGTGGAACGTTCTAAATAGTACTGAGAATCGGGGGAGAATTTCTCCCCCTTTTATTATGACAAATAGTATGGAGTAAATTATGTCTGAAGATGCTAACGCGCAATTTGTGAATAAATATATACAAGTTTTAAGATCGAAATTTGATACCCTTCAATCCGATGTCTTAAACATGGAAGTTCAAAACATATTTTTGAGAGAATCATTATTAGAAAAAGATGAGAAGATACGCGAACTTGATGCATCAATCTACAAACTCGAACACGCGACACAAAAAAAAGAAACAAAGTCCGATCAAGTTAAGGGAGAGAAGGTAGGTGGCTAATGCGATTTATCCAAAATATAAAGAGTCACTTATAAGCGGATCCACAGATATATCTCTTACAGGCACTAATGTAAAGGTATCCTTAATCAATACAGCTCTTACACCATATGATGTTAGTCATACATTTTATAGTGATTTAGATGATGTTACCGATCAAGGTGTGTTGTCAACAATAACTATAGGAAACACAACAGTTGTCGGTGGGTTATTTGATGGTGATGATGTGATTTTTCCCGCAAGTGATCTGGCCCCCCGCGTTCCAGTAGCTACAGGTAATGCATTACTCATTTGGATTGATACTGGCGATGAAGCAACTTCGCGTCTTGTTGCGTTTTTAGATACTAGCGTTTCTGGTCTGCCTGTGTCGCCAAACAATTCAAATATCGAAATTGAGTGGAATGCTAGTGGTATTTTTCAACTTTAAAAGAATTTAAAAGAGAGTATAACTAATGGCGAATAAGAAGTTTGAGACCCTCGATGGTATCAACTCAACTGGAGCGGTCAATGTTACAAATACAGTGACCGTTTCTGCCAATCTTATAGTCGATACAGACACCCTTTTTGTAGACACATCCGCAGATAGTGTCGGAGTCAACACAACACCCAGTTCTTCCTATGCACTTGATGTGGCAGGAGACATTCATACTTCCACCAGTGTAATCGTTGGTGGCAGTCCGAATGTCACTTTCACCCACAATGGCACTGTGTTAAACGTAACGGGTTCAAATGTAAACTTCGATGCTAATACCCTATACATAGATACTACAAATAATAGAGTCGGCGTCAACACAGCACCTAGTTCTAATGCGCTTACCGTGGTAGGAGATGTTAGTGCTACTAAATTTTGGGGCGATGGATCGGGTCTCACAAACATCTCTGCTGATGGCGTTGAGATTTCAGGTAACGCAAATACATTTGATAATTTAGATTCAACGTCGTTTTTAAGATCAGATGCACAGGATATTCATACCAGCGGATTTCTAATCTTCACTTCTTCTGGTCCAAGGGTTAATGATAATATTCCGTTGTCGTTTGGTACTGGATCGGATGTTACAATAAAACATGATGGCACTGATTTAATAATTACTGGCGCGGTGCCAGCGGATTCAGCACACGTAATCAATGGATTTATTGATGAAGATACCATGTTATCTAACAGTGATGCATTAGTTCCAACACAACAGTCAGTAAAAGCATACGTTGATACTCAAATATTAACAAAAGATAATACGGATGAAATAACAGAAGGTTCGACTAACCTTTACTATACAGATGCTAGAGCAGATGCTAGAGTAGATGCAGGATTCACTGCTAAGTCAACAACAAATTTAAGTGAAGGAACAAACCTTTACTATACAGATGCTAGAGCAGATGCTAGAATTGCAGCAGCTGATACTGATGATGTATCAGAAGGTTCGACTAACCTTTACTATACAGATGCTAGAGCAGATGCTAGAATTGCAGCAGCTGATACTGATGATGTATCAGAAGGTTCGACTAACCTTTACTATACAGATGCTAGAGTAGATACACATCTAAATCAAACCAATCCAACAAGTGGATATGTACTGAGTTGGAATGGAACAGATTATGCGTGGGTAGATAATGCTGGTTATACCAATTCAGATGTAGATACTCACTTAAACACCAGTTCAGCAGCATCTTCTGAGGTGTTGAGTTGGACTGGCACTGATTATGACTGGATACCCGCTCCATCTGGTGTCGCCGGATCAGACACACAGGTTCAGTTTAATAATAGTGGAACATTAGCGGGATCATCTGGATTTGTTTTCAACTCTGGTACAAATTCTGTAACCATAACAGGTGATATGTCGGCAGCTAATTTCAACTCAACTTCTGATGTGAGATTGAAAGACAACATAGAAACTCTTGATGGTACAAAAGTTTATGATATGCGTGGTGTTTCATACACGAAAGGTGGTAGAGAAGAAAGTGGTGTAATCGCACAAGAAATGCAAGAAATTGCTCCTGAACTAGTGGACAACACCGGAGAATATCTCACTGTTTCTTATGGTAATTTGGTTGGATATTTAATTGAAGCAGTCAAAGACCTGAAGAAAGAAGTTGATATATTAAAAAATAAATAATATTAGTATTAGGATTATATAATCCTTTATTGAACTCTATATAGAGAATTAGAGATGGCAAATAAATTTCAAATTAAGCGGTCTTCCGTTGCTGGAAACACGCCTAACACCACAAATTCAGGTGCGTCTTCATTTATTGATGTTGGCGAACTTGCTATCAATGTCGCAGATGAAATCCTCTATTCATCTGACGGAACGTCATTAATTACTCTTTCTCAACAAGGTGTCACTGGCTTCACAGGAAGTCAAGGTGATCAAGGTGTCACTGGCTTCACAGGAAGTCAAGGTGATACTGGCACAACAGGATTTACAGGCTCTAAAGGCGACACCGGCACAACAGGATTCACTGGGTCTAAAGGTGATCAGGGTGTTATCGGATTCACGGGCAGTAAAGGCGACCAAGGTGTCATAGGTTTCACTGGTAGTAGAGGCACAACAGGATTCACAGGAAGTCAAGGCGATCAAGGTGTCACTGGCTTCACAGGAAGTCAAGGTGATCAAGGTGTCACTGGCTTCACAGGAAGTCAAGGTGATCAAGGTGTCATAGGATTTACAGGATCGCAAGGTGTTGTCGGCTTTACAGGATCACTGGGTGGCACTGGTTTTACAGGTTCTTTTGGATATACAGGTTCTCTCGGTTCTTCTAATGTAGTCTCTTCTGCTTCAGCACCAACAGCAGGTGATGGAACTATCTGGTTCGACACTCGAACTGGCAAATCTTATTTCTATTACAACGATGGAAACTCACAGCAATGGGTTCTCTTCGCTGATCCAACTGTCACTGATGGTGAAACAGGTTTCACAGGATCAAAAGGTACTACGGGCGATACGGGCTTTACTGGTTCCGCTGGCGTTGTTGGATTCACAGGATCAGGTGGTGGCGGTGGTGCTTCTGTTACAACATCTTCCTCTGCTCCCGGAGCCCCCTCTGACGGCGATTTGTGGTGGAACGAAGAAGAGGCGCAATTAAAAATATACTATGATGATGGTTCAAGTTCACAATGGGTTGATGCGTCTTCTGGTGCTATTGGTGATCAAGGATACACCGGTTCTCAGGGAACATTAGGTTATACTGGTTCTCAGGGTGCGGGTTTCACAGGTTCAGCAGGTGCAACAGGATTCACAGGGTCACAGGGCGATATTGGTTATACAGGATCACTGGGTGGTACAGGTTTCACTGGTTCCGGCGGTGACACTGGTACAACAGGATTTACTGGTTCTGCTTCTACAGTCGCAGGTGCTACTGGTTTTACAGGTTCTCGTGGTTCAACAGGTTTCACTGGTTCTAAAGGCGATACTGGTTTCACCGGATCAAAAGGTGATACAGGAGCAGATTCAACAGTTCAGGGACCGACAGGTTTTACTGGTTCTAAAGGTGATCAAGGTGTCATAGGCTTCACTGGTTCAAAAGGTGATACTGGCGATCAAGGTAATATTGGTTTTACTGGTTCAAAAGGTGATACTGGCGATCAAGGTATCATTGGTTTCACAGGAAGTCAAGGCGATCAAGGTAATATTGGTTTTACTGGTTCAAAAGGTAATCAAGGTGATCAAGGAACAACTGGTTTTACTGGCAGTAAAGGTGATACTGGCGATCAAGGTAATATTGGTTTTACTGGTTCTCAAGGTGCGGGATTCACTGGATCAAAAGGCGATACTTATTTAACATCATCTACAACATCATTGACTATCGGGACAGGATCTAAGTCTCTGACGGTAGGAACAGGTCTTGCATATAGTGTATCGCAAACTGTTAAGATTGCTAATGATGCCTCGAATTATATGGAAGGTACAGTCACCAGTTATAACTCTGGTACAGGTGCTTTAGTTGTCAGTGTAGACACAACGACTGGTTCTGGGACATTTACATCTTGGAGTGTTAACCTCGCTGGTGCAACAGGGCAACAGGGTGACACGGGATTTACTGGGTCAAAAGGTGATACTGGCACAACAGGATTTACTGGGTCAAAAGGTGATACTGGTACAACTGGTTTTACTGGTTCGAAGGGTGATACTGGCGATCAAGGCACGACAGGATTTACTGGATCGAAGGGTTCTGACTCAACAGTCGCGGGTCCAACAGGATTTACTGGATCGAAGGGTGATACTGGCGATCAAGGCACGACAGGATTTACTGGATCAAAAGGTACAACAGGATTCACTGGTTCTGCTTCTACAGTCGCAGGTGCTACTGGTTTTACAGGTTCCGCTGGTACAGATGGCACAGATGGCAGTGACGGGTCAACAGGATTTACTGGATCGAAGGGTGCCGACTCAACAGTCGCTGGAAACGATGGCGCAACTGGATTTACTGGTTCTTCTGGTATTACAATTCCTCGTGGCATTTCATTATATGATCCAACATCAAGCGAAGATGTTACAATGTTTTATACTGACAGCGCACTCACAGTTACAGAAGTCCGCGCAGTTTGCCGAGGAAGTTCTCCATCAGTCACATATACATTAAAAGAGGCAGCAGATAGAAGCGCAACAGGAACAACCATTGCAACTGCTACAACCACGAATACTACAACTGGAGCAACTGCAACTATTTCTAGTTCCTCTATCGCTTCTGGGAGATATGTTTGGTTAGAAACTTCTGCGACATCAGGAACTGTCAATGAGTTCCATGTTAACTTGTCATTCTAAGGTGAATTGAAATGGCAACTAAGACTTGGTATTTAAATCAAATTAATAATGCTTTAGTTTGGCAACCATCTTTGACTGGCGTACCAACAGGAACTAATGATTCAACTACAAGTATTTGGAATGTTAGCCGTGAGAGTGGTACGCAATATGGATGGATGGACCAGACTTTTACTGGAGGTAGTGAGATAAATGATAATAACTTGTCTGGTTCGTTACCAAGTTGGAGCGTCACCGCTGGCACATCGCTGACGACAGGAACTTTTACGAGAAACGTGACATCTGGCGCGAGCGAACAATTAGTGGTAAATAATGGAATAGCATTATTATATCCTTACAATACTAAATTTGATGCTGGCCAGTGGTCGTTATCATTAGATGTACAGAACATCAGGACCAGTAGACAAAGACTAGACATGCGAATGGGCGCGCAACTGTTCGTTGGTGGTTTTGACACATCAACTAACCAATGGGTTCCTGCTTCTGGTTATTCTTCTCCTGGTGCTGTCCCAATGTTTTCTGATGCTGGTTTGACAACATCAATTACAACAGCAGAAAGTCAAAGAGAAACCAATATGTCTGCCGCGACTATGAATATTTCTTGGTACTGTGACAGTTTTGCATCCGCAGGAGACGAATTAGGTTCTGCCGATGGATATTTGATGATAGGAGTTTATTTTAAATTGGATGGATCGGACCAAACGCGGACTAACGAAGGCGTTGAGTTTTTATATGGTCAATCTACATCAAGTGAATTAACAAGTCCTAATATTAGGAAAAAAATAAGAGCGACACAATAATGGCATTAGATTTTCCAACATCACCGTCAACGAATGACACATATACAGATGACAATGCTGCTGTGTGGCAATGGGATGGCGAGAAGTGGGACGTGATCACACGTTCAACAAAGAGAGCATTTAAAGGTGCGAAACTCAAGTTATCTTCGGACTTCGCGTTAAGTGAAACGATGACAGGAATATCCTGGACAACTGAAGAATTTGACACCGCTGGTCTTTGGACTGTCTCAGCACCGACAAGATTTTCTATTACTGAGAATGGATTTTATCGGTTGAATGGTCAGATAAACACAACTGCGGGTGGTACTGCTTCTTCATATACAATCGCGATTTATAAAAATGGAACACAGTTATCAACAACAACTGTATCAAGTAATCAGTTTGTCAATTTTGAAGATGTATTACAACTAACTGTTGGAGATTATATAGAAATTTTTGCGGCAGAAAGCACGGCCGCAGGTTCAATAGAAAGCGATACAAGTTTCATAGAATTTACTCAAGAAGGTCTATCTCTCGGCACAGGCATTTCTACTTGGAGTGCTTTCTCAGGTGCTAAGACTTATTTGACCTCTCCCTTTTCGGTAACATCCAGCGACACGGCGATCACCTTTTCCGAAACAGAATATGATCAAAATGCTGATGTATTGGGATCAGAATATTGGAGCAATGGTACAGCATCAAGACTGACAATAAAGGTTGATGGATACTATAGAGTAAATGGTCTGTTTACAACGACATCAGCAGGTTCTTCTGATTCGTATACTTTTTCTTTAAAGAAAAATGCCACAACAACACTTGAAACAGCCACTCTCGGTCCAAACTCCACAGTTTCTTTGGACGAAATATATTCGCTCGCTGAGAATGATTATCTGGAAATGTATGTTCAAAATTCAGATAACACTGGTTCTGTTTCTAATACCGCATATATAGAAATATCAAGGAAAGGAGTTTAAAAATGTCTTTTGTTAAATCAACAAATGTGATTACCGATGTTGCTCTCACAGTGAGCGGTTTAACTGGAGGTACTAATGGCAAGATTGTTCGCATCAATGGAACTAACACCGTTACAGATGCAGATTCGAGTGACACATCTATACAACTCAACAATGTTTTAATCAAAATAAATGATATATATTATAGTTGGGGATTAGTTCAAGGATTTACTGGATTGAGCGCAGGTTCTACACTTTTTCTAGCAGCAGATGGAACACCAACCAGTTCTCCCCCGACACCCTCAACAACAGTGCGATCACTGTTTATAGGGTTCGCAGTTAATTCAACTGATATTATTTTTCGACCAGGAACTCCTATCTCAGGAACTTAATATATGGCAACTTACATTAATGTAACATACGAATACTCAGCAAATACTTCTGAGTATTCACCGTTGCCTATCAACAATAACATTGATAGGCAAGGATTTTGGTATACATATCTTCCTGTCAATGGTTCAAATGATACGGTCGGTGCTAAGGTAAGGTTACACGAGTGGGGCAATATTGCTGACCTGGAAAGCGCGGCCGATTATTTGACAATAGAAGGTACAATTCCTTTGTTGTCTGAAGATTGGGATGGATCGTCTGTAAACTATCACGCAGGAGCAATTGAACATATTGGTGCGGGAGTTAACGATCTTACCAACGCAATAGAAGATGACGCGATAATGTTTTCCCACATGGGAGCATATGCCGTGCCTGACGATGCATTTTATTGGGATCGTTTTTATCTTCCAGAAGGCGATACTGAATGGTATTATTATCAGTATCACAAACACCTACCTTCTTTCTATGTGGATTATGAGGGCGGCCGAGAAACAACTTCTGGCGGTGGATTCATTGATTCTGATGACAAATCTTTTGGATATTCGATTAGTATCGATGTCAATACTCAAGGAACAAAATATCAGAGTCGTTTAGCAAGAGTTCATACTCCTTCAGTTGGTGGCGCGCACAACTCACACAATGATGTAACTCTACCCAGCACGGCAAATAAAAATTATATGACAGGCGGTTTAATACGCGGCACAAGTGATCGGTATCATTACTTTTATATTAGCGCGAATAACACTAGTTGGGATGTATTCAGTAAAACATACAACGATTCTGCAACTTCTTTTACAGGTGAGGTACAGTTAGGAACATTCGACTTGAGGGATCCTGTCTTTACTGCGAATGGCACATCTGGTGTACAAAAGAATTGGCCAGTAAGAGCAAGTTGCGGAGACTTATTAGACACTAGAGTATATTTCCCAGTCTTAATGACAAATCAAACCAATTCTGCTAACACGGATTTGGAAGTTTGGTCGATACCGAGCGCCGCAACACAAGACAGTAGTGATCTCGTTAGACAAGTATTAAAATCTGATTTTCTTGGTCCATGCGATGCTCAATGTGTTTCGGTCGGATCCGATCTATTTGTCGCATATAGCGATATCATCAATGGCGGTATTCGTATACATTCATATAATGGAACAACTTGGACTGACGAGGGACAGGTACTTACAAATATAAGCGCAAGTCCTGTCCGTGTACATGGTTTTCGTTATAACTCATCAGACACCTCGTTCTACCTTTTATTAAGTGGGACATCTGATGGCGGTGCTTCAACCTATCAGGGCGATGGAGTTTATTCGTTTCAACTCGACGAACAATTTCTTGGTTATGAACACCTCGATTATGATTCCTCAACTGGAGGATTTTTAACTCGTTCAGCCGCCAACACCGGATATCTTGAGTATGATACAAACAATGGTTCTGTGTCCAGATACAATAATCTCGAACCAAAAGGTATCGCGACCGATAAAAGAATTTTGGAATATTCCACAGGAAGTCCAAGTTTCTATCGTAAAAAAGAAATTGATTTGGGTGGTGAAGAAATCTATGAACATATTCTTCCTTTAAATGATGGAAGAAAAGTAGCGGTTGGCCAAGTTAATGGATTAAATATTGCAAATACATCAGAAAAAAATATCTTATTTAGTTTGATTGATGGTGATAACACAGATCGTGAAGTTCATTTTGTTTATGGTGGAATGGGTGTAGATTTCTGTACTGGCGTGTGTCAAGCATCTGATGATAAAATATGGCTCACGGGGTACACTAAATCAGAACTTGTCACGAAGCGTGATATCAAATGCCATGGATTCTTGAGGAATATTGAAGACGGATTAAACGAAATATCTCCAGTCGATGTAATACAAGACTCTGATGAAAACTACTACACACTGGCAAATCATGAAGATGGTTACATTGTTATCTATAAATTAAATAAAAACTTCGAGGAAGTTTGGCAATACAAATATGATAGTGGATCAACTGGCGCAGATGTAGCATATGGTATCGCGATAGATTCTAGCGACAATCTTTATATTTGTGGAAGCACTGTTAATTTCGGCGCAGGTAGCACCGATGCTCTTTTAATTAAAATAAATCCAACAGGCACAACTTCTTCTGTCACTTGGTCATATGCATATGGAACTTCTAGTGCTGAAGTTGCGAAGAGCGTAGTCGTAACAAACGATGGCGGTACAGAGTATGTTGTTATGGCGATGGAAACTGGTACAACAACATACTTTACCGTTGTTGATTTAGACGGCACTGTGACAGAAGTTAACACCGTTTCTAATCTGAATGTAAATCGACTTCGCCCTGATACTGATAGCACAAAAGGCAGATTCTTATTCTCCGGCGATAATGGTGCAAATAAGATTCGTTATGGTATGGGTGAAACTGACAGTACATCAAATCGAATGATTCAATGGATTGGTGGTTTTTCTGCTTCTGCCAATGGTGCCGCGAATGATATTGCATGTATTGGCGACCCTGATGGTTCTGGTAACGGCGCTGATTACGCGGTAGTTGGTAATGAAGAATCTGATGGTTTTGTATTACAGTTACAGGTTGACGAAACTTTAGGTTCTGCATCATATAACGTCGGTAAGACTTGGTCAAGGACTCTTGGTTCGTGTACTTTTAATTCTGTTGTTGCTGAAAACTACACAAATCCAAACTGGGTTATTGGCAATACGAATCGAAAGATTCATGTTGTTGGTCAAGCAGGAGCAAATGGTGTTATTGTACAGTATGATAATACTGGTGCAATTCAATGGCAAAATAGCATAGGGTTCATGGGAACAGAAAATCTTGTTGCTGTGATTGATGATGCTACACAGGATAATATTGTTTCTGTTGGAACCAAAACAAGTCACTCTGACAGTATTGATGGAATGTTATTCCGATCTTGGAAACAAGAGTTCGGAACGGGTAACTATCATATTAATGGTAACCCAACCACAAAGATGTTATATCAAGCAACAACTTTAACGGAATCTTTAAATAGTGCGACAATTACTTCTATTTCTGCTTCTGCCGATTCAACTGCTAGTTGGACAAGAACTGCGGCCGGCAGTCCGACATACACTGCAACCTTTGCTACTGTTGAAGAATATGATGGTTCATTCGGCGCGCAAGGTGTATTTCAGTTCTGGGCAGCGTCAGTTGACTTGTCTGATGTGCAAAATTATTTAAATACAGATTCTTATCGATCGGATAAAACTTCAGGGCTGAGATACAACTTTACCGATAGTATCTTTAATTTCTATCAAGTAGCTACTGTTGGTGATGGTACTGCTGATGATGGTAACGCATTTGGATATGATATTATACAACACAGCGGAGGAATGATTGTACCTGTTGGTGTGACATCAGGAGATATAGGAAGAAAAAACACTGGTGAGTCTGGTGTGTATGATTATATTATCTATCATATTAATCCATCAACTGGCGCATTTATGTATTTTCAGAATGGTTCTACCAAAGATGAAGAGATATATGCAGTCACAGAATTGGAGAATACAGACATTGCTATTACTGGAAGATCAACAGGCACGTTAGGTGATCCTACTCATACGAATCTAGGTGGATATGATATTTTCTTAGGTATCCACGAGATGACAACTCACACTACCGAATATTATCAAACTGGAAGTGGCTTCAATGATAGTGGTATAAATATACATGATATTGGCGCGAATACATTAGTTGTAACATATTCTACAAATGGTGCGCTTGGTAATCAAACCAACTCTGGATCAGAAGATTTCGGTGTAGTTAAATTTAATTATGTAACTGATGTTTGGGGTGATGCGTATCAAACAGGAACATTAAGGTCGTGCTTGGTAACACAGAACGGGCATCACAGTACTAAACTTCCAGATGGTAGAATTGCGATAGTCGGTCATAGTTCCGGATTCTTCGCAGATGATAATCAGACTTCTGGGTTGTTAGATTTAATTGTTGGTATTATAGACATGGATGCTGATGCTTGGAAACAATATCAAATAGGTACAGGTTCAAATGAATTCGGTACTTCAATAGAATCTTTGGGGAATAAATTGATTATCGGCGGTCACACAGAAGCATCTTTTGAAGATGGAATGCACGCCGTCTATCTAGAGTTTGATGCTTCATATGGTATTTCTGGCAAGTCAAGTTCAGATTAAGAGATAAAATAAAATGGCATCAATAGATTTTCCAACCAACCCATCGTTAAATGACGAACATACTGAGAACGGTAAAACGTTTGTTTGGAACGGAACGTCATGGGTAAACAACTCTTATGTCTCAGGATACACTGGGTCACAAGGCGATACTGGATTCACAGGATCATCTGGATTCACTGGATCACAAGGCGCTGACGGTAACTTCGGCGGTGCTACTTTTGATTATACTTTCAACACAAATACTACAAACTCTGATCCAGGAGTTGGCAATCTAAAGTTTAATAATGCAACTGTTTCAAGTGTTACAGCAATGTATATCGATGATGCGGATGATGCTTCAACTGATATACAACCATTTCTACGAACGATTGATGACAGCGACAGCGTCATCAAAGGACACTTCAGAGTATCAAACAAATCAAATCCAGATGACTTTGCACTATTCACCATCAGTAGCATCTCAGAACCATCTGGTTATTTTGTTGTAAACTGTGCTTACGTTTCTGGTTCAGCGACAACTTTTTCAGCAAGCGAAGATGTTGTTATAACTTTTGCTAGAACTGGTGATAAAGGTGACACAGGTTTTACTGGATCTGCTTCGACAGTTGCAGGTCCAACAGGATTCACAGGAAGTCAAGGTGTTATCGGATTCACTGGCTCGCAAGGCGATCAGGGTGTTATCGGATTCACTGGATCGAAGGGTGATCAAGGTGTTATTGGATTTACTGGATCAAAAGGTGACGTAGGATTTACAGGATCGATCGGCTTTACTGGCTCTGCTTCTACTGTGCAAGGACCTATCGGATTCACTGGTTCTCAAGGTGATCAAGGTGTCATAGGATTTACAGGCTCTAAAGGTGATACTGGCACAACAGGATTCACTGGGTCGAAAGGTGATCAGGGTGTTATCGGATTCACTGGTTCTCAAGGTGATCAAGGTGTCATAGGATTTACAGGCTCTAAAGGTGATACTGGCACAACAGGATTCACTGGGTCGAAAGGTGATACTGGTACAACAGGATTTACTGGTTCAAAAGGTGATCAAGGTGTTATCGGATTCACTGGTTCAAAAGGTGATCAAGGTGTCATAGGTTTCACTGGTAGTAGAGGCACAACAGGATTCACTGGTTCTTCTGGTGCAGATGGAACATCTATGGAGGTTAGTGTAACGAGTGCAGCGCCTTCGAGTCCATCACAAGGTGATTTATGGTTTGATTCAGATGACGGTCTGTTCAGTGTATACTACAACGATGGAACTTCATCACAGTGGGTAGTCGCGGCAGGACAACAAGGTATTCAAGGTTATACTGGTTCAAAAGGTGATACTGGCACAACAGGATTCACTGGGTCAAAAGGTGATACTGGCACAACAGGATTCACTGGTTCAAAAGGTGATCAAGGTGTTATCGGATTCACTGGGTCAAAAGGTGATACTGGCACAACAGGATTCACTGGGTCAGGCGGCGCTAGTACATTACAACAGGCCACAGACAATGGCAGCACTACTACCAATGCGATTACTATAACAAACTCCACCGCCTCCACCTCATCAACAACTGGTGCGTTAAAAGTTACAGGCGGTATTGGATGTCAAGATGATATTTTTGCTGGTGGTGATATTTCATCTGCATCAGATGCACGATTGAAGGATAATATAGAACCTCTTTTGAATAGTTTAAATCTCGTACAGAAGTTAAACGGCGTGTCCTATGATAAAGACGGCGCCAGAAGTATTGGTTTAATAGCACAAGAGGTATTAGAAATTTTACCAGAAGTTGTTAAAGGCAATGAAGAGGATTATTATTCCATTGTCTATGGTAATATAGTGGCCGTACTCATTGAAGCGGTCAAAGAGTTGACACTGAGAATAGAGCAGTTGGAGAACAAATAATGGCGATTAATTTCCCAAATTCACCGAGTCTAAATGACGATCATACAGTCGGCACAAGTATTTGGCGATGGGACGGATCAAAGTGGATTTTTGTAGGTGACTTAGGTTATACTGGATCAAAAGGTGATACAGGCGATCAAGGTGTTATCGGATTCACTGGTTCTCAAGGTGATCAAGGTGTTATTGGATTTACTGGTTCTCAAGGCGACACTGGCCCAACAGGATTTACTGGATCGAAGGGTTCTGACTCAACAGTCGCGGGCCCAACAGGATTTACTGGTTCTCAAGGTGCAGGTTTTACTGGGTCAGCAGGATCAACAGGATTTACTGGTTCATCAGGTGTCACGAGTATTGTAGACAACGGTGATGCCACGGCAATTACTATTGGTTCAGATGAAACTGTAACATTCGCAAAAGCAATTCAAGAAAATGTTTATACAAACGCGACAGTTGGTGCAACATTTGCCCTTGATCCTTCAAATGGTACAATTCAAAACTTGACACTTTCTGCGAGTTCTACATTCAGTGATAGTCTTACAACAGGCGAATATATCACAATGCATATTCTCGACGGAACAGCATACACAATTACTTGGCCGACAATGGAATGGATTGGCGGTACTGCTCCAACGCTTGATACAACAAATGAAACAATTATTAATGTGTGGAAAGTTGGTTCAGTATTATATGGAGCATTGGTTGGGGTTTCTTCTTAATGTTCAGATTTAAAGCACTACTTTCGTCTTTTGTCGAGTTTGATTATGAAGCGGACTACGGTACGCCAGACTACACGATAACGTCTTTCCCAAGCACCGGAACTGGGGTGTTCGGTTTTTATGATGTTCTCATAGCGATTGATGCCAACATTTCATCAACTAATGACGGTGTTTTAATTGATTTGGGCGGCAATGGTGGTGCTGGTTTGGCTGTTGGGGTCAATAATGGGACTTTACGCGCAAGGGCTTTTGACAGTGCTGGAAATTCCTCATGGGGAACTGATCCAGATGCAGCAGAGGTTGAGGTCGATATATCCTCATATACTGGATCAGACGCAACCTATTATATTGTTGTTGATGCAAGCACCTTTACTCTCACGGTCTATGTACAAGAAGGCGGCAAAGGATCGGCAAACTCAATAGTTGAACTAGGAACTGATACTGCTGGCGGGGGGCAAAGTCAAGTTTACGGAAGCAACGGTAAAGGATACGGGCAAAATAACTCAGGCATTGCAGACATTGGCTCTGCTTATGAAGTAAACTTTAATGGCACTATAGATGAGATTCGAATTTGGACTGAAGACTCAGGACTTGATGCTTCAGGATTTGGATCGTAAGAGAGAATATTAAATGTATGTTAAAATAGCAAATAACTTAGTTGAAACATATCCATATTCTGTTAGGCAATTAAAAACAGATAATGCTAATGTTTCTTTTCCGAAAGAAACATCAGAAGAACTGTTAGCAGAGTGGGGTGTTTATCCTGTAACAATTGTCGAAGATCCCACATATGATAAAGTCACGCATAAGATTGTAGTTGGTTCTACTCCATCTTTAGTTGATGGAGTTTGGACTATAAATAAAACTGTTGTAGAAATGACAGCAGAAGAAAAAGACGCATATAAACAAATTTTAATTGGTGAATATTCTGAAGCAGTACAAGAACATTTAGACACAGAAGCAAAAACGAAACTGTACGACAATATTATGTCTGCTTGTTCATATGCTTCTGGTACAGGAACATATGCTACAGAAGGGCAAGCAGCATTGACTTGGAGAGTGGCAGTTTGGGAATACGTCGAGCAAGTATTAGCAGATGTTGAGGCAGAGACTAGAACTTTGCCAACAGTTTCAGAATTAATTGCTGAATTGCCAGTGATGACTTGGCCATCATGAAACTAACCTTTCAAAGAAGAATACTTCATTTATTGATTGCTCTGGATCAGTTTATATTTTCTGTAATCTCGTTGGGTGCCGCGTGGCCTGACGAGACTATTTCCGCTGCTTGTTGGAGACTTGAACGAGACGACAAAAGAATTGGAAGGATTATGAGGCCAATTCTTGACTTTCTATTCCGACCACTGGAGACAAATCATTGTTATCACTCATATATGTCTGAAGTGAAAGGTTCTCATCTACCCGACGAGTATTAGGAAACAAATCCCTTTGGTTGATGTTGAATAATCGGCAACCAAAAACTATCGTGATGATACGTATCAATATTGTAATATCGTAAATTACTCATATAATCATTCACCTCTTTTTCAGTTCCCACTCTTGTTTCAATACACAACACTGGTCTGAATTTATCAATGGTGTTACTGGCACCACGCAATGCGGGAATCTCAAACCCCTCTACATCTAACTGTATAAAGTCACATGTATCTAAACCCAGTGAGTCAATGGTAAACATTGGATACTTGTTACCTTGTATCACACTGTTCATTCCAACATTGTGTTCGCAAAATCTATTGATGTCTATGAGACCATTGTGTTCACCGACCGCAGCTTGTATTTTTATGATATTATCTTTTTGACAGTTATTGACAAGACAATGAAAACTGAGAGGATCAGGTTCAAAGGTATATACTCGTTCAAACATATCGCTGAGTAATCTTGGATACATTCCCTGTAATCCTCCTGCCTGAACGACAACAGTTCTACTGTTCACATGTTTTTCAATCAACCCTTTGATCGCATCTTGCCAATCTTCTTTTGGCCAACGAAAACCTTCCCAGTCTTTTTCAATCCAAGTCCAAGATTCCACATTGTCAATCTTTTCTTCTACTTGATGTGTTAGAGATTCGTAACTCATTTGACAACCTCGTATACATGTGTTCCTTTATGACCGCAGAAAAGACTGGTATCAGCATACAGTTGAAAACCATTTTCTCTCGCTGCTTTACAGAAATAATTATCTTCACTGAAAGTATCTTTATGGTCAATCGCTGAATGATAAACAAACTGCGGATAACCAATCTTAACAAATAATTTTTTCTTAACTAAAACGCAACCGAAACCACAACCGCCAATTTCTATTAGAGAGTTATTAGGTAAATTTTCAATTGGAATATTCTGTAGATTTTGATCATATACCTCAAGAGTTTGATTAGGCAGTCGTTGCCGATATATTCCTGTGACCAAATCTTTATCATGATCGAGTAGGCGAATCAATGTATCAGGAGGGAATATAATATCCGAGTCAACGGAGAACAAATAATCATAATCTTTATTTTCCATCCAGTTAGCAATCAGATTACGAATTTGATCAATCTGATAACCATAGAAGAACTGAAACTCAGTTTGATAACCTTCTGGAATAATCTGATCATAGATTGACTTCATTGTCTCTGGTTCAATATACTTCGCTGTGGGAATAGCAATCAATATTCGTTTAGTTTTCTTCATATTTTTTCCTAAAATGTTATTTGCAGTTTCATTCTGTTCTGTGCCATTCACTTTATAGTCGTTGATTGGATTGGTGTCGTTGTAGTTATATACGATGTCAGGCACGCATACGACCTTCTCTGGGTCTGCCTGTTCAATGATGTTGTAGAAGGTAGAGTTATCCCCACCTGCACGATACCATTCGCCCTGCGCGTCTTGGAACAGTGTGGCGTCTAGGTCCAAGGCAAGTCTACCAAGAAAAGTTCTTAAATGCGGATACGGAAAGTTCCAGTTGAATTTATAATCGCGATAAGACTTATTCGCTTTGACTTCTGGTGGATAAGGTTGAGCAATCAATGGTATCTTATCAACTAACGACCAGCAACTGCCATAGGTATATTCTGCGCCATCATGATATAGATTATTATACAGGTTAAAGATATTTGAATTATTGACTAACCAATCATCACCATCAAGGATCATTGTAATATCTTCTGGGTCACATTTTGATTGAATGGTTGATATTTGATTGAACACTGCTCCCACATTTTCTTTACGAGTAATCACCTCAAAGTTTTCAAGACCAGTTTCAGCGATTGTATTTTCAATCACCTCAGCAGTGCGATCTGTTGATGCATCATTAATAATAATCATCCGATAGTTTTCATAATCCTGTGCCGCAACAGAACGAATACACTTGTCAATATAATTCTCTGCATTATAAACAGCAGTAATAACTACAATAGGTTTCTCTATCTGTTTGCGAATGGTCGCTTCTTCGTAGTTATGAAAACGGCGACCAAATACTTTATGAACACGATTGTTAATATCAGTCACTTTACGATATTCTTGGATTGATAAGAAGTCACCCATTAGTTTATAGAAGTGTTGTTTCCATTGTAATGCGACTGTTGACCACGCACAAATATCTTTGACTTGATTACAAGCATACATCTTCTGTTGATGTAGATAAGGAGTGTTGTATGCGCGAACAACAGCATCAGCAAAGATTGCCGATTGAATATCGGTATCAATTGACGGTAATTGAAAGTTTGGTTGTATTGGATAAGGTATTTTATAACAAGCAACATCAATCGCAGTTTCTTCAAGTGCGCCGAAACGACAAGTAATGAGTGGTGTATTATATGCGAGAGACTCAAGTGTAGAGATGCCAAATGTTTCAGGAAACGCAGAAGGATATATCATATATGAAGACTTCACAAGTATGTCAGCGATTTCTTTTTGTGATATGATACCAGTAAACTCTATGTCTCTATCTGCGTGAACTGGATTATCAACCATATCTCGCCAGTCAAGTTCCTGTTGATCTGGACCATGTGTAGATCGAAATCGATAGAAACCACCAATGACCTTGAGTTTCGCATTAGGTAGTTTTTCTTTGACAATCGGCCACACATTATTCACAAGAGGTATCATACCCTTTGTAACTGACGCATTATAAACAAACAGATCGGGGTCTTTTGCTTTTACATCTACCCATTCGTGATGAAGTTGAATACCATTGCGAGTTTGGAAAATATATTGTTTCAGTGTTTCATAACTTCGTTGTTTGCCGTGATTACATGTTGTTACATATGATGTATGCCAATCAGACAGAGTAAAGATTTCATGAATGCGACCTCGTAATACAAAGTCTTCAATCAGATCATCACCATCACAGAATGTATCATGCATCCAGAGTACACGATGTTTAGATGTCATTGCGACACTTTCAAGATTAGGTAGTTTGTCTGCCCACTTAAATCTTTCTTTCATTGAGTTGGGTGCAAATGAAACCACTGATCTTGAAGAGATATAAATATCGAAGTAATTATGATATTGTTCTATGTCATGTAGAGAACGATATGTAACACCGTCATAGATGCCTGGATTTGCATCGTCGTGTATACAGTCGTTAAATACAGTAACTTCGAATCCTAGTTGAACAAGTTCTTTTGACATTAGAATGATTGCGGACTCGGAACCACCTAATCCTCTTTTATCGAGTGTGGATCCATCATAACAGAGGCCGAGTGTATCAACAAAGCAAAGTTTCATATAATAAGGTTCTCAAAGAGGATTGTTTTAGTATAAATACAATTATACTTATATTTAACTCATTTGTCAATATGTATTGGAGAATTTAGTGACATTTAAAGTAAATAACGTTGCAGTTTTGAGTCAGAGTGGAATTCCGTTTATGTACGGATCAGGAGATGTTGACACTGCACCCAGCAATGAAACCAAGATAGTTGGTAGTGATACTGCGGATTCGGACTATTTCGGTGGGCAAGTTGCGGTAGGATCAGGTAGAATTTGTGTTGGTGCTTATGGTGATGACGATAATGGTTCTGCATCTGGTTCAGCATATATCTTTGATCTAGATGGCACTCAACTCGCCAAGATAACTGCCAGTGATGGCGCGGCGAGTGACCTGTTCGGTGCTTCAATTGCGGTAGGATCAAGTAGAATCTGTGTTGGTGCTTATGGTGATGCTAGTCAAGCTGGTTCAGCATATATCTTTGATCTGGATGGCACTCAACTCGCCAAGATAGTTGCCAGTGATGCTGCGTCAAATGACAGGTTCGGTAGATCAGTTGCGGTAGGATCAGGTAGAATCGTAGTTGGTGCCCTATTTGATGACGGTATCAATGACGGTAATGAGAATAATTCTGGTTCAGCATATATCTATGATCTGGATGGTGTTCTAATAACCAAGATAGTTGCCAGTGATGTAGAGGAGAGTAAACGATTCGGTGAATCAGTCGCCGTAGGATGCGATAGAATTGTAGTTGGTGCTTCGGGGGATAGCGATAATGGTTCTTATTCTGGCGCAGCATATATCTTTGATCTGGATGGCAATCAACTCGCCAAGATAAAACCAAGTGATGGTGACATTGGCGACTATTTCGGTCGATCGGCGCCATTCGCCTCCGGCACTTCCGGAGTTGCGGTAGGATCAGGTAGAATCTGTGTTGGTGCTTATGGTGATGACGATAATGGTACTTATTCTGGTTCAGCATATATCTTTGATCTAGATGGCACTCAACTCGCCAAGATAGATGCCAATGATGGTGCGGCAGGTGACTATTTCGGTAGATCAGTTGCGATAGGATCAGGTAGAATCTGTGTTGGTGCTTATCTGGATGACGATAATGGTTCTAATTCTGGTTCAGCATATATCTTTGATCTGGATGGCACCCAACTCGCCAAGATAGATGCCAATGATGGTGCGGCAGGTGACAATTTCGGTGCCGCAATTTCGGTAGGATGTGGTAAAATCTGTGTTGGTGCTTATGGTGATGGTAGTAGTGCTGGCGCAGCATATATTTGGGACACACCAGATGTTATTACACCGTTCGATGTAAAAGATTGGGAGAGTGGATACTAATGGCCTTTAAAGACAGCGCAAGTGATATAGTAATAAGTGACAAAGGCGAACTATTGCACAAATCGTTTAATCGCCTGACTGGAACCATACAGAGTACCGAAACCAAGATAGTTGCCAGTGATGCTGCGTCAAATGACCAGTTCGGTTTCTCAGTTGCGGTAGGATCAGGTAGAATCGTGGTTGGTGCTTCTCGTGATGATAGTCTAGCTGGTTCTAATTCTGGTTCAGCATATATCTTTGATCTGGATGGCACCCAAATCGCCAAGATAGTTGCTAGTGATGCTGATGGAGGTGACTTTTTCGGTTTCTCAGTTGCGGTAGGATCAGGTAGAATCGTGGTTGGTGCTTACAAGGCGGGCGGGGGTCATGCATATATCTTTGATCTGGATGGCACCCAAATCGCCATTATAGAAGGTACCGGTTTGCAGACAGGTGACCAGTTCGGTGCCGGAGTTGCGGTAGGATCAGGTAGAATCGTGGTTGGTGCTGATGCAGATGATGGTCTAGCTGGTTCAGCATATATCTTTGATCTGGATGGTACCCAACTAACCAGGATAAAGGCCAGTGATGCTGCGGCAGGTGACCTGTTCGGTAGATCAGTTGCGGTAGGATCAGGTAGAATCGTGGTTGGTGCTTATCGTGATGACGATAATGGTTCTAATTCTGGTTCAGCATATATCTTTGATCTGGATGGTACCCAACTAACCAAGATAACTGCCAGTGATGGCGCGGCAGATGACAGTTTCGGTTTCTCAGTTGCGATAGGATCAGGTAGAATCTGTGTTGGTGCTTATGACGATGACGATAATGGTTCTAATTCTGGTTCAGCATATATCTTTGATCTGGATGGCACCCAACTAGCCAAGATAAAGGCCAGTGATGGCGCGGCAGATGACGAGTTCGGTAGATCAGTTGCGGTAGGATCAGGTAGAATCGTGGTTGGCGGACATCCTCCGTACGGTGCTACTGGTTCTGGTTCAGCATATATCTTTGATCTGGATGGCACCCAACTCGCCAAGATAGTTTCCAGTGATGCTGCGAATGCTGACCATTTCGGTGTCTCACTTGCGATAGGATCAGGTAGAATCGTGGTTGGTGCTGATTTCGATGACGATACTGCTACTGATTCTGGTTCAGCATATATCTATGATCTGGACGAAAATTTCGACACTTATATTGAAAGACAATTAGGATACTAATATGAATTACGCAAGAATAGATACAACAACAGGTGACGTTATTGAGTTTCCTTATAGGAATAATGAACTCACTGGAAATATTCAAAGGGGCGAGACTTTACCGGATGATGTAGTTGAAGTTGATACCTACACAAATCGGCCAGCGACTGCGTGGGATGAGGTTTTACGATATGCTGATATTACTAGAAATGGTGATGCATATATTTTAAATTATACGATTGAAGCTCGATACTTTGAAGATGATGCAGACCGTAAGAAGAAATTTCTGGCATTACATAAAACAAAAGATCAGAATAATGAGAAACGGTTTGCATATCTGTCGGGAGAAATGGTAAAAGACTACCCTCTGTCAGAAAGGGAAAGTTGGTATGTACAGGTTTCTGAAGCAGAGAGATACCTTGCTGATAACACTTCGGTTGTACCAATGATTTCAATAATGTCCACGAATCGTGGTGAAACTGTTGATGTACTTGCTCAGAAGATTGTTGACAAAGATAACCTAATGCGAGTGGCCTTCGGTGATTTACTCGGTCGTTATCAGGATAACAAAAACAAGTTAAACAGCATTGATACAGAAGATGATACAACTTGGAGTGCTATAGACACAATTGGAGCATTGTAAATGCCTTATAGAAATATATCTACATTTGGTAGTTTTTTAAGCAGAGACCTAAGTTTTTATGAAGAGGATATGGGTGTTACTGATGAATATGATGATACCACTACACCCAGCAATGAAACCAAGATAACTGCCAGTGATGGTGCGTCAAGTGACGAGTTCGGTTACTCAGTTGCGGTAGGATCAGGTAGAATCTGTGTTGGTGCTTATAGTAATGACGATAATGGTAGTCAGTCTGGTTCAGCATATATCTATGATCTGGATGGCACTCAAATCGCCAAGATGACTGCCAGTGATGCTGCGGGAAGTGACTTTTTCGGTGTCTCAGTTGCGATAGGATCAGGCAGAATCGTGGTTGGTGCTTCGGGTGATGACGATAATGGTAGTCAGTCTGGTTCAGCATATATCTTTGATCTGGATGGCACCCAACTCGCCAAGATAAAATCAAGTGATGGTGCGGCGACTGACTATTTCGGGGAAATAGTTGCGGTAGGATCAGGTAGAATCGTGGTTGGTGCTTTGGTGGATGACGATGATGGTTCTGCATCTGGTTCAGCATATATCTTTGATCTGGATGGTACCCAACTAACCAAGATAACTGCCAGTGATGCTAACAATGGTGACAGGTTCGGTACCTCAGTTGCGATAGGATCAGGTAGAATCGTGGTTGGTGCTAGTCTGGATGACGATGATGGTAGTGAGTCTGGTTCAGCATATATCTTTGATCTGGATGGCACCCAACTAACCAAGATAACTGCCAGTGATGCTGCGGCGGGTGACAGGTTCGGTCACTCAGTTGCGGTAGGATCAGGTAGAATCGTGGTTGGTTCTTATGGTGATGACGTCAATGGTGGTCAGACTGGTTCAGCATATATCTTTGATCTGGATGGCACCCAACTAGCCAAGATAACTGCCAGTGATGGTGCGTCGGGTGACAGTTTCGGTTTCTCAGTTGCGGTAGGATCAGGTAGAATCGTGGTTGGTGCTTATGGTGATGGTGATGATTCTGGTTCATCATATATCTTTGATCTGGATGGCACTCAACTCGCCAAGATAGTTGCCAGTGATGCTGCGTCAAATGACAGGTTCGGTAGATCAGTTGCGGTAGGATCAGGTAGAATCGTGGTTGGTTCTTATCTGGATGACGATAATGGTGGTTCATCTGGTTCAGCATATATTTGGAACACACCATTCGTAAAACATCATCTGGATATTTTAGATTGACAGTAATATATTTTTGTGATATGATATAAGACTAACACAATGGAAGTTTATAATGAAAAAGATAACACACTACTCTCCTATAAAAGGAGTTGATGTATATGATAATGTCTTTAGTTTAGCAAAAAGATTTGATATACAAGAGTCGGTGAAAAAATGTCCTTATCAGATAGGGTGGTCTGATAATACTGACAATTCCGAACAATATATGTTCTCTCGGTGGACTCCCGAAAAACTCAATTCAATCAATTTCTTTTCTGATTTTGTAGAGGGACATCCTTTACACGAGAAAATTAATCCCGACAAATTCATTCGTTGTATTGTAAACAATGATGTATGTACAAACACACATTGGACACATACACACATCAACGAAAATGTTTTTCTATATTATGTAAATATGGATTGGCAAGATCATTGGTCGGGTGAGACATTGTTCTATGATAAGAACGAGAACCACGATATTATCTTTGGATCGCGATTTGTGCCAGGAAGAATCATTTGGTTTGATGGAGAAATTCCACATACAATCCGGCCGCAATCGAGACTAGGTCCAAAGTATCGTTTTAGTCTGAGTATTTTCTTTGAGAAGTAGATTATGAAAACTTATTATTTTTTGTCTGGACTTCCGCGAAGCGGCAGTTCAATGTTGTCTGCTTTGTTAAATCAAAATCCTACATTTTATAGTGGTCCAAGTTCTCCTGTATGTGGTTCGATCGTCGCACTTGAATCTTCTATAGAAAATAATGACCTGTATAAATCATATCCAAAACCCGCGTATAAAAAAAGCATGTTGCAATCTTCATTATACAATTATTATAATGATGTAAAAGAAGATATTATTTTTGATAAGAATAGAAGTTGGACACACCGACCCGAATATATTTCAAAATATTTTGATATAAAAAATCCAAAGATTATATGTACTGTGCGAAATCTCGACGAAGTGTTAACTTCTTTCATCGCGATGATTTCGCGAAATCAAGACAAGAAATTGAATTTTATTGATAGGTTTCTACAATCCAATAATCTTCCTCTGAATGATTTTACACGTTGTCAGTATATCGCATCAGATGGTCCTCTAGGAAGAGCATATACAGGATTGAAAAATGCTTTGTCGGGCGAATTAAAGGATAACATACTCTTAGTTGAATATTCTGATCTAGTAGAAAATACAGACGCGACTATGAAATCAATCTATAATTTTATAGAACAACCCTATTATCAACATGATTATAAAAATCTATATAATAAACATAGAGAGAAGGATAATAAAGTCTATGGATTGTCTGATATGCATCATGTCAGTTCTAAAATAAAATACTATTGTAGAAAGCCAGCGGATGTTTTGCCTCCACAAGTTATAAGTGATGTGCGGGGTCTTGAGTTCTGGAGACAATAATTTGATTATATAAATAACACCGAGACAAACTAATTACGGAGATATCAAATGGCAGTCCCTGCTACACGTTCTGATTTTAAAGAATACTGCCTGCGATCACTCGGCAAACCTGTCATCGAGATCAACGTTGATGACGATCAAGTCGACGATCGTATTGACCAGGCAATACGTTTCTATTGGGATTATCACTTTGATGGAACCGAAAAAACGTATTATAAACATCAGATAGACGCGAATACGATATCAACGCAGTCGATTACTCTTCCCGAGAATATCATTGGTGTTGTTAAGATATTTGAACTCGGCGATCCTACCTCATCCACTGGTGATCTGTTTAATATAAAGTATCAAATCGCACTCAACGACATGCATACATTGTCTAATATTGGACTTACAAACTATTATGCGACAATGACACATCTTGGACTTGTTCAAGAGATGCTTGTTGGCAAAACTCCGATACGTTATAATCGCCATCGCGACATTTTACACCTCGACAAAACTAAATCTACTATGACTGTTGGGCAGTATTTGTTAGTGGAGGCTTATGAGGTTGTTGATCCTGATGTATACACTGATGTGTGGGCAGATCGTTGGTTACAACATTATACTGCACAACTCATTAAAAGGCAATGGGGTTCAAACCTAACAAAGTTTGAGGGATTACAATTACCGGGCGGCGTGACATTTAATGGCAATAAGATATACGATGATGCCGATACCGAAATTAAGAGATTGGAAGAAGAAATGATTAACAATTATTCCCTCCCTGTTTCTGATATGTTGGGATAATTACATGACAACCAACGTCTTCTTCAATAATTTTCAGAGTTATGCAGAACAAAATCTAATCGAAGATTTGATCATTGAATCAATTAAAATCTACGGTCATGATTTGTATTACTGCCCGAGAACAATTGATGAACAAGATGATATTTTTGGAGAAGTTACCGTTGCCTCCTATAATGATGCATATCTGGTTGAAATGTATATTAAGAATGTTGAGGGGTTTGAGGGTGAAGGTGACTTTCTCTCTAAGTTCAATATTCAGATTCGTGATGAAATTACCTTCACTGTTTCACAGAGAGTATTTTCCAACGAAATAGGCGCGCCAGAAATACAGGTTCGGCCTGAAGAAGGTGACTTGATATTTTTCCCACTTACCGGTAAAGTATATGTTATCAAGATTACTGAACATGAAGCACCTAACTTTTATCAAATGGGTGCCTTACAGTGTTATGATTTGCGTTGCGAATTGTTTGAATATAGTCATGAAGATTTAAATACAGGCGTTCCTGAGATTGACAATTTAGAGAAATTATATTCTGAAAATATTGCCGTGTCAAACGCCGACTCAACATATGCGAACGGTGATATTATTATGGACGCGAACACTGGACGACCAGTTTCCGCACCTGATTACACTACTGATGATCCATTTTCCGAGAATGCTACGTTCCAGTCATCCGGTGCTGATATTATAGACTTCACCGAAACTAATCCTTTCTCAGAAGGGTCTATCTAATATGTTTGGTCAAACTTTCGCACATGGTACACTTCGAAAATATGTCATACTGTTTGGCACATTATTTAACGATGTGTGGATTAATCGCAAAGATTCTGATGGTAATGTTAAGGCATCATTCAAAGTTCCTCTCGCATATGGACCAAAAGAAAAGTTTCTTGCTCGTATTGATGGAGTTGATCAAGACCTCGATCCAATGGATCAGCCATTCGCAATTACATTACCGAGAATGGGATTTGAAATCACCGGGTTTAGTTATGCGCCTGAGAGAAAATTGCCAACAATTCGACGATTTGTAACGACACCATCAGATGCGGATGAAGATCAAAAGAGATACCAGTATAACCCAGTGCCTTATGATATTCAGTTTTCTTTGTCAATTTTTGTAAAGACTGTTGATGATGGTACTCAGATCATAGAACAGATTCTACCGTTTTTTACTCCTGAGTGGACAACGACAGTTCAGTTGATTTCTGATCCAGATATTACTCTTGACATTCCTCTGGTTCTAACAGGCACCTCACAAGATGATGTGTATGAAGGTTCGTTTGAGGAAAGAAAGTCGTTGATCTTTACCTTTGATTACACGATGAAAGGATTCTTCTTTGGACCTACCAAGAAGAGTGAGATCATCAAACTCGCGAATACTCAGTTATATGATGCGACACTGTTTAACGACATTGATGATGCTGTTGGCAACACTGATGTTATATCGAGAATTACAGTCACACCAGGTCAAACAGCAAACGGCGCGGCTACATCAAACGCATCTTTGACTGTTTCTTCCAATAATATCTCTTCTGATGAAAACTTTGGTTATATAGTGGACATAGATGAAACATTCCCAGATGATGGAGCATAATATGTCAGATGATATAATCGGTGAAGTTCTTGATCTTACTCCAATGCCAAAAGAAGAAAACATTCCGACAACTTATGAACCTACTATGTCCTCTAATAGACAGGCAGAAACAGATGTAGCATATGTTCGTAAGAATATGTACGACTTAATAGAGAAGGGTACTAGGTCAATGGATGAGTTATTAACAATTGCTGATCAATCGCAACATCCTAGATCATATGAGGTTCTCTCAGGACTGATTAAAAATATGAGCGAACTGAATAAAGATTTAATTGATCTTCACGACAAGAAAAAGAAACTCTTAAATACTGAACAAGAAAATGTGTCACCCAACACCGTAAATAATAATTTATTTGTTGGGTCTACGAGTGATTTATTAAAAATGATTAATCAAGAGAATGATGTCAGTACCGATTAAAGATATTGAAGAATATAGATCGTATTTGGGTAACACCAATTTAAAAAGACACGGTGTAGATATTTCGTGGACGGAGGATATGATCCGCGAATATGTAACTTGTTCATCTGATCCGATTTATTTTTCAGAAAAATATATTCAAATAGTCCATGTAGATCGTGGTTTAATACCTATTGATCTATATGATTATCAGAGAGATATCATTGAAAAGACAACAAACAACCGAAGAACATGTGTCGTTACAGCGCGGCAGTCTGGTAAAACAACGACTGCTGTATGTCTTATACTTCATTATATTCTTTTCAATAATCATAAACTTGTCGCTCTACTCGCTGATAAAGGAGACTCTGCAAGAGAAATATTGGATCGTATCAAAACAGCTTACGAAGCATTACCAAAATGGTTACAACAAGGAGTCGTGGAATGGAACAAAGGATCAGTAGAGTTTGAAAATGGATCAAAGATCATCGCAACCGCTACTTCCTCTACTGCTATTCGTGGCAAATCCGTATCTTTCCTATACATTGACGAGACAGCTTTCGTTACGAACTGGGATCAATTCTTCGCCGCAGTATTTCCAACAATATCTTCAGGCACAACCACAAAAATATTGCTTACATCTACACCAAACGGATTGAATCATTTTTATAAAACTTGTGAAGGTGCCCGAGAAGGTAAAAATGGATATCAGTTTGTATCTGTAATGTGGTATGATGTTCCTGGTCGCGACGAGAATTGGAAACAAGAAACGCTCGCCGCGCTGGACTTTGACACTGAGAAGTTCGCACAAGAAATGGAGTGTGAATTTCAAGGTAGTAGTGGTACACTTATATCAGGTAATAAACTAAAACAACTTGTGTATCGTGAACCGATTGAAGAAAAGAATGGTCTGTCTATGTTCTATAGACCGGTGATCGATCACAATTACACTATTGTGGTTGATGTTTCTCGCGGTAAAGGATTAGATTATTCGGCATTTCAAGTCATAGACACCACTCAAATGCCTTATATGCAAGTATGTGCATATCGTGACAATATGATTTCTCCGATGGATTATTCTTCAGTAATCCATAGAATAGGTACTTTCTATAATGAAGCACAAATTCTTGTTGAGGTTAATGATATTGGCGAACAAGTCTCCAGTACATTATATGAAGATTTTGAATATGAGAATATGTTATTCACTGAAAATGCCGGCCGCGGCGGGAAACGATTAACTACTGGATTCTCATCAAAGTCTGATAAGGGTGTACGAACAACAAAAACCGTTAAGTCGGTAGGTTGTTCTATACTAAAATTGTTGATTGAACAGAACCAACTGATAATAAATGATTTTGATACGATTAAAGAATTGTCAACATTCAGTAAAAAAGGTGTAGGATGGGAAGCCGAATCTGGATGTCATGATGATCTTGTGATGGGACTTGTACTCTTTGCTTGGGTATCTAATCAGAAATTCTTTAAAGAATTAACTGATATAAATACTATTAGTCAGTTACGAGAAATGAATGATGAACAACTGATGAATGAATTAACTCCTTTCGGAATCATTGATGACGGGCAGGATCACTTTGAAGATAACCCTCCCATGGCGGTAAAAGGTAATGCATTTCTTTTTGCCGACGGCCGACGATGAACTATGAGAAATATCAAATCTTATAAATAAAAAATAGAAGAAAAACTTAAAGCACAATAATTTAAAATGCTATAATTGAAAACCAATAAAGGGAGAAAACACTATGCCTTTTCAACTTAGTCCGGGCGTAAATGTCACCGAAGTAGATTTGACTACTGTAATTCCAGCAGTATCTACTACTGAAGCAGCAATCGGTGGTGTTTTTCGTTGGGGACCAGTAGACAAACCACTACTGATTCAAAACGAAGATCAGTTAGTTGACCGATTCGGTAAACCGACTAACGCAAACTACGAAACATTTTTTAGCGCCGCAAACTTCTTGGCATATGCTGATGCCTTATATGTAAGTCGCGCACATCACTCAACTGGTAATACTTTTTCATTCAGTGGAGCCACAACAACAGCAGCTAATGCCACTGTAACTGTTAGTAACACAACCGGCATCGCTGTTGGAGATGCTGTATTTGGTCCAGGTATACCAGCTGACGCAACCGTCGCATCGGTTACTAGTAATACCGCGTTTGAACTGTCTGTAGCTGCTACTGCAAACAGTGTTGCCGCAGCGGACATTCAAGTCTTTGATGCCAACTATTCATTCAATGCGATTGCAAATACCAATATTGCAAACCTAGCCTCTCAAATCACAAAGAATGATGAGGACTATATTACCGCGGAAGGCAACTATGATTCAGATGTTCAATTTGTAGCAAAGTATCCTGGAGAACTCGGTAACTCTCTGCGTATCTCAGTATGTGACAGTGCCGCTGCCTTTAGTAGCAACACCAATCTATTGACTGTACAGTCTGCTAATACCAGCGGAAACACTGCTGATCACGTTGAAACAGCGAATATCGCTTTCACAATTGGTTCCAACACTGCTACAATTTCTGTCGGTGCGACGGCAAATGGTGATGCGAACTCAAGTTCAGGCGCGCTTACAACAATAATCGGAACTTTAGCTGTAAATGACTTAGTTCGAGCAGGCAATAGTTCTGTAGGTGAACAGGACTTAGTGATCACCTCAATCGGTGTTATCAATAAAACAGTGGTCGAGGAATCAGAAAACGGCGAAGCAACTGTTGTTATCAACTTCAGCGATCGATTTGTTCTGAGTTCTGACTTCTCAGATACAACTCTACGAAGACTCTGGGGCGGTGCTGGTCTTGTGAATAAAGCACCCAAGCAATCACCCTATCAACTAGCAAACGGTAACACTGCCGCTCAAGATGAGATGCACGTTATTGTTTATGATGAAGATGGTAAGATTTCAGGTATACCTGGCACTGCTCTTGAAGTGTATGAGGGACTATCTCGCGCAACTGACGCGAAAACTCTTGATGGTGGAAATAACTACTATAAAGATGTCTTGAATACAACTTCAGAATATGTTTGGTACGGGCACGACATATCTGGCGCTGCTTCTGCAACCTCTGATAACTTAGCGTCCTCCACTAACACTGCACCCTATAGTAAGTCATTTGTTGGCGGTCGTGATACCAAAAACGAAACCAACATTGCGGTTGGAGATGTTATTAATGCATATGACCATTATAAGTCAGCAGAAGATATCGATATCTCTCTACTCATCACCGGCAAATCTCGTGGTGGTTCTGTAGGACAACAACTTGCCAACTATCTGATAGATAACATTGCTGAAACGCGAAAAGACTGTCTTGTATTCTGTTCGCCCGATCGTGCTGATGTTGTCAACCAGACTTATGGTGACACCGAGCAACAGGTCCTTGCTTTCAGAGATGCACTTCGATCAACTTCTTATGGTGTGCTTGATTCTGCATACAAGTATCAATATGACAAGTATAATGATCGATATCGGTATGTTCCTTTGAACGGCGATACTGCTGGTTTGACTGCATATACCGCAGACACTAATGATGCGTGGTGGTCACCTGCTGGATTCAATCGTGGTCAAATAAAGAACATTCTTCGTCTTTCTTGGAATCCTAAGAAGGCAGAACGCGATGTACTTTATTCAAATGGTGTAAACCCAGTTGTCAACTTCCCCGGACAAGGTACTGTATTATTCGGCGACAAGACTCTTCTGGCGAAACCATCCGCCTTTGATCGGATCAATGTTCGTCGTCTGTTTATCGTTCTTGAGAAGGCGATTGCGACATCTGCTAAGTTTACTCTGTTTGAGTTCAACGATTCATTTACTCGTGCTTCATTCGTCAATCTAGTGACACCGTTCCTGCGTAATGTACAGGGTCGTCGTGGTATTACTGATTTTGTTGTAATCTGTGACGAAACAAACAATACTGGAGAAGTTGTTGATCGCAATGAGTTTATTGGTGATATATACATCAAACCTGCTCGATCCATTAACTTCATTCAGCTGAACTTTGTTGCTGTTAGGTCTGGCGTAGAATTCTCCGAAGTTATCGGTCAATTTTAATAAATAGATAAAATAATAGGAGAATAAAAAATGGCTTTCAGTATTGAATCATTTAAGAATGGCGCGATCGCAGCGGGTGGGTATCGTCCTGCCCTGTTCGAAGTGCAAGTCACACGATTAGGTAATCCCATGAACTTCCTTTGTCAGGCCTCGCAAGTTCCTGGAATGACAATGGGAGTAATTGAGGTTCCTTACTTTGGTCGTAAGATCAAAGTTGCTGGCGATCGAACATATGCCGAATGGACAACAACGCTCATGATTGAAGAAGACTTCGCTCTGCGAAATGAGTTAGAGGATTGGCAAGAAGCAATTAACTCTGCTGCTGGTAATACTCGTGATGAAGTCTTTGAAGCATATAAGACTGACGCAGAAGTTTTCTTGTATGGTAAGGGTGGAGGCAGTGCGCTTCGTTCTTACAAACTCGAAGGTTGTTGGCCAACAGATGTAGGTACTATTGAATTGGATTGGAATACAACTGATACAATCGGTACTTATTCTGTGACATGGGCATTTGATGTGATGGCTCCCGGTAGTTAATACCATCGAGCGCAAACTTCGTCACATATGGGGGCATAAATATCTTTATGCCCTCACTTTTTTTATTCGGAGTTGAATTATAATGGATTTATTTGGTTTTCAAATTAACAGAAAAAAAGAGGAAAAGGAACAAGAGAAAGTTGTTTCTTTCGTACCTCCATCCAATGACGATGGTTCGTTAACCATTGCATCGGGTGGAGTTTATGGTACATATGTTGATCTAGACGGCAGTGTTAGAACTGAAGCGGAACTTGTAACCAAGTACCGAACAATGGCATTGGATCCTATTGTTGATCTCGCTGTTCAAGATATTTGCAATGAAGCAATTGTTGAAGATTCTGATGAAGAAACTGTTCAATTGGTACTCGACAATCTAAAAGTTAGTGATAGCATTAAGAACAGTATCCGTAAAGAGTTTACCACATTATTACAAAAACTTGAGTTTGATTATTTGAGTTACGAAATATTCCGTCGGTGGTACATTGATGGTCGATTATACTATCATGTCATTATTGATGAAAGTAAACCAAACAAAGGAATTATTGAACTTCGTTATATTGATCCAAGATATATCAAGAAAGTTCGTGAAGTAAAAAAAGAAAAGACAGCACAAGATGTGACTGTTGAAAAAGTTGTTGCAGAATATTACATTTACAATCCAGCAGGTTTTTTGAACCGATCAAATTCAACCGGCGGTTCTGGCCAGTCAGCTGGTATCAAGATTTCAAAAGACTCAATTGCTTATTGTACCAGTGGTATACAAGCAACAGACAATAATTTAATTCTTTCATATATGCATAAAGCGATTCGACCATTGAATCAGTTACGATCTATGGAAGACTCTCTTGTTATCTATCGTATATCAAGAGCACCAGAACGCAGAATTTTTTATGTTGATGTTGGTGGACTGCCAAAAGCAAAGGCAGAACAGTATCTAAACAGCATCATGACAAAGTTTAAAAATAAAGTTGTGTATGATTCAGGCACGGGTGAAGTTCGAGATGATCGTAAGTTTATGACGATGCTTGAGGATTTCTGGTTACCGAGACGAGATGGTGGTCGTGGTACAGAAATCACTACATTGCCAGGTGGTCAGAATCTCGGTGAAATAGAAGATGTACAATATTTTCAGAATCTTTTGTATAAGTCTCTGAATGTTCCAATTACTCGTTTACAGTCTGATTCTACATTTTCATTAGGTCGTGCCACTGAGATCACAAGAGATGAAGTAAAGTTCTCTAAGTTTATTACTCGTTTGAGAAATAAGTTCAGCGAACTGTTTAATAAACTTCTTGAACAACAGTTGTTACTAAAGGGTATTTGTACGCCTGATGATTGGAAAGAGTGGCGACATATAATACAATACGATTACGCGATTGATAATTATTTTCATGAACTAAAGCAAATGGAAATATTTCGTGATAGAGTAAGCCTTTTGCGAGAGATGGAAGAGTCGATCGGTACATATTACTCACACGAATACACGCGGCGACAAATTCTTCAACAAAGTGAAGAAGACATTAAAAGTATTGATGAACAGATTGCCAGTGAAAAGAATGATCCGAGATATGCTGATGCTGATATGGATTTTGAAGGTGACGATGATGATGAACCAGAATCAAAACCAGAACCAAAACCAGAACCACCGGAAGATAAACAACCGGATGAAGTAGAACAAGACAACGAAGAAGAATCTGAACAAAAGTAATTTATAAATAACTGAGAGGAGTTTAATTGTGACGAATATTACAAACATTATTACCGCGGCCGTATCAGAGAAGCCGAATCAAACATATGATGCGTTCTCGGCCGCGATTGAATCTAAATTGGTTTCTGCTTTGCAGGCGAAGTATGATTCAGTGTCTTCGGCAATTTTTAACAAAACTACAGATACAGAAGAAGCTGGAGATAACGATGAAGGATAGACTACTAGAGATTCTGGAAAAATATGAACCACGTAGTGGTGATGAAGAGAAATTCATCAATAAGCACACCGTTGTTGCAATGGAAGGACCAGGATACGCAGAGATTCGTGCAGCTGTTGAAAATTCTTCCTTCGCTGATCGGAAGGGTTATACTCCCGGCGAAGACGAGGAAGTTTATGAACAGCACGCCGCTGACATCACACAAGCAGTTGAAGATTTCCTAGAAGAAGCATCAGCTCTTGAAGAATTATTTGCAACAGAAGAAGGTTATGATGAGTTGGTTGCAGCAATCTTCGAAAGTGACGACGATGATGAAGACGATGATGATGAAGATGATGATGAAGACGACGATGATGAAGACGACGATGATGAAGTCGAAATTGAAACTAATCCAAAAGTGAAGAAAGAAAGCAAAAAGAAAGCGAAGTCTGGATACTAATCTGTGGCGCAATATCGTATAGATTCAAATCAGTTTTTACCAAACGGCGCTTCGATATATGAAGTCGTAATGCTGTCTGATAAAAATGGCAACATCATCAACTCGTTTGGTTCTGCTTCCAATATCCCTATTGCTGCTGGTGATGTCACTGGTTACTCGCATATAAATAAATTTGGAGCGACTGATGGTAATGTGACTTCAGGTACGGTTTGGGACGGGAATAGCGGGTCAACTGTATACCCATATCCTGCCGCGAGTACACTGACTCTCTCAGGAGCAACAAATAGTGACGATGGCGAATCAGTAGAAGTACAGGGGTTAGATGGAGATTATAATCCGGTAATAGAAATAATTAATATTGGTAGCACTGGTTTAACTACTTTCTCTAGAGTCTTTAGAGCAAGAATGGTTTCTACAGAAAATAGTCAAGATATTAATATTTCTCAGAGCGGTACAGTGATTGCCAAAATATTATCGGGTCTAGGTCAAACATTGATGGCAGTGTATACAGTTCCGGCAGGGAAAACTGCGTACTTGTTAACACTACATCTTGGTTCTGATAAAGCATCTACCAATACATCGATGATTTATCGTTTCTTTGCTAGGACATTTGGCGGAGCGTTTAATATTAAAGCAAACTATAATGCTGCTGGGGGACAAAGTTTATCAATTGAATACCCAGTTCCATTGAAGTTTGATGAAAAAACTGATTTGAAGGTTGATGTAGTCGCAGGGCAAGCAACACAAGTGAGTTCTACATTCGATCTTATTTTAGTAGACAACGAATAAAAGGTAATAAAAATGATTGTCAAACCATTATCAACCGAGGTTACATTGCAAGCAGATAGCACTGTTAGTTCTGCTAGTTGCGTCCGTGTTTATAACAGCGATGCTGGCGCTGCGTTGATTACAAACTCAACAACAAGTGCCAGTTTTACAATGCCAACTGGTTCTATCGCTTTCGTGGTCAAGAAACCAGCTGAACTGTTAAGTTCATCGGTAAATGTGCTAGCAACATCAGTCGCGATCACAGTATCATAAGGGCCTAGACATGAAACTAATCACAGAATTAAATGAATCGATTCAAGTCATCGAGGAATCGACAGAGGAAGGTAAGAAAAACTTCTTTATTGAAGGAATCTTCATGCAGGGTGGTATTCTGAATCGTAATGGACGAAGATACAGTACTGAAGTTTTAGAAAAAGAAGTTGATCGTTATACTAAAGAATCTGTGAAGACCGGTCGCGCATATGGCGAACTTGGTCATCCCAATGGACCTTCAATCAATTTAGATCGTGTTTCACATATGATCACAGATTTACGGAGAGAAGGAGATAATTTCATGGGTCGTGCGAAGATTTCTTCAACGCCGATGGGTGAGATTGTAAAAGGTTTACTTTCAGATGGAGCAAATTTAGGAGTTTCATCTCGTGGAATGGGTTCTCTAAAAGAAGGTAAGGATGGAGTAATGGAAGTTCAAAACGATTTTCGCTTAGCTACAGCAGCAGATATCGTTGCCGACCCTTCCGCACCTGATGCTTTTGTTAATGGTATCATGGAAGGAGTTGAGTGGGTGTGGGATAATGGCAAGTATATTGCCCTTCAAGTTGAGGACATCCAGCGTGAGATTGAAAAGTCTGCGCGGAATAAAAAACTCAATGAGGAACGCAAACTACAACTTTTCCAGAAATTTATTAACGAAATGTCTCAAAATTGAGATTTTATAAATATAGTTTAAACACCGAAGGAGTATAACTAATGTCTGATGAAATGAATGCTCAGGTGGAAGAGGTTGTCGAGAACGATGTTTCTGTTGAGGAAACTACTGACTCACCGATCGTTGAGGCCACTAAAGCACCGACTAAATCCGCCGTACTAGCGCAGGCTATGGGATATCTTGCTAACATGCGAAAAGAAGAACTCTCTTCTTTTCTTGAGAAGACCATGGCTTTGGGCGAGAAAGACAAGAAAGAAAAAGAAATGACAGAGAAGAACGCATCTTCTGTCACTATGAAGGAAGATGTACTTGAATTGTTCTCTGGACAAGAAGACTTTTCTGAAGAATTTAAATCTGAAGCATCTACACTATTTGAAGCAGCAGTTCAGAACCGAGTTGTTCTTGAAGTCGCCCGAATAGAAGAAGAGTCTGATGTTAAGTTGGAAGAGCAGGTTACTGCATCAATCGACCAATTACACGAACAAGTTAATACATACATGGACTATGTTGTTGAACAGTGGATGGAGCAAAATAAAGTCGCTCTTGAAAACAACTTCCGTGTAGAAGCAACTGAGAATTTCATTGATGGATTGAAGAATCTTTTCAGTGAGTCTTATGTCGTAGTTCCAGAAGAGAAGGTTGATCTTGTCTCTGAATTGGAAGAAAAGGTTGCTTCATTAGAAGAATCACTCGAATCAGTATCCGTCAAGAATCTGGAACTGAACAAGGTGATCAACGAGTCATTAGTAGAAACAGCATTCGGTGATGTTTCTGAAGGTCTCGCTGATACTCAGATTGAAAAACTTCGAACGCTTACAGAAAGCATGGAATTTGATTCGATCGAAGAGTATACCTCAAAACTTGAAATCGTAAAGAAGCAATACTTCTCTGAAAGTGTTGAATCTGGTTCGACTGGGTTTATTTCTGAAGATAGTTCTGTAGGTTCTAATGATGAACCTGAAGCACAACAGGTTATTCCAGAAGAGATGAAAGGATACTTTAACGCAATTTCCAACACAATCAAACGTTAAAAATTAATTTTTACTAAATAATAGAAACGCCCAAAGGAGATTTACAAATGAACCTCAATGAACAAATCCGTAACAAGTGGAAGCCAGTGGTAGAACACCCTGATCTTCCTGCTATTGGTGATCAGCATCGCGCAATGGTCACTTCAATGATTCTCGAAAACACCGAGCGAGCTCTTCGCGATGATGCAAATGTTGGTGCTAATCAAAACCTTCTGTCAGAAGACGAGATCCCTAGTAACATTGTTGGAACTGGTATGGGTTCCACTGGCGCTGGTGCCATCAAAGGTTTCGACCCTGTATTGATCTCACTCGTTCGTCGTGCAATGCCCAATCTTATGGCATACGATGTATGTGGTGTTCAACCAATGACTGGTCCTACTGGATTGATCTTCGCAATGAAGTCACGTTATGCTAACCAAGCTGGTACCGAAGCATTCTACAACGAAGCTGACACAGATCACACAACTGTTCCTTCAGGTGCTAACACACCAGGCGGCGAACATAAAGGTACTTCACCTACTGCTGATGCTAACAACTTGGATCTGCCAGAAGATGAAGATTACAACTATGCGTCCGCAATGTCAACTGAACAAGCAGAAGCAATGGGTACTAGTAGTAACACTCCCTTTGGTGAGATGGCATTCAGCATCGACAAAGTAACTGTAACTGCTCAGACTCGTGCCTTGAAAGCGGACTACTCGCTTGAACTCGCACAAGACCTGAAAGCAGTCCACGGTCTTGACGCTGAGTCAGAGTTGAGCAACATTCTCTCTACTGAGATTCTTGCTGAAATCAACCGCGAAGTTGTTCGTACTATCAATGTAACTGCCAAGCGAGGTTCTGCCACTGGCACAACTACTCCTGGCATCTTTGATCTTGACGTTGACGCAAATGGTCGTTGGTCTGTTGAGAAGTTCAAGGGTCTTATGTTCCACATTGAGCGCGAAGCAAACATCATTGCTAAAGAGACTCGTCGTGGTAAGGGTAATGTAATCATCTGTTCTTCTGACGTTGCTTCTGCACTTCAGATGGCTGGTGTTCTTGATTACACTCCTGCTCTGAACAGCAACAACCTGCAAGTAGATGACACTGGTAACACCTTCGCTGGTGTACTGAACGGTCGATATCGCGTTTACATCGATCCTTATACAACTGGTAACTACATGACTATCGGTTATAAGGGTTCGAATGCATTTGACGCTGGCATCTTCTACTGCCCATATGTTCCTCTTCAGATGGTTCGTGCAGTTGATCAAGATTCCTTTCAGCCAAAAATTGGATTCAAAACCCGTTACGGAATGGTAGCCAACCCCTTCCACGCAGGCGCAGGATCCACCTCAGGCGCGCTGGCAGTAGATTCTAATGTCTACTATCGTCGCACCTTCGTTAACAACCTGTTGTAATAATAAGAAACTGATTTTAATCAGTCATCTTTTGAGACCCGCTTCGGCGGGTCTTTTTTTGTCTTGACATTGTGTTTCAATATGAGTATAATAACATAGTTGCCTTTAAAGGCATATAAATAGTATCAGCAATAGAACAAAGAGATTCAATATGCTTCAAACAATAGTATTGTATTGGATTAGTTTGACTGGTAATGCTTATGAAATCGCTAAACATGAAGGCGCAGAGATATACAGTTCAACGCCCATTGTTTTATGTGTTGGATATGAAACAACAAGCGGTTCAACAAAAGAAAAGAAAAGCACATATATCTGTCTAACGGAGAGATTGTTCTACAACATGACTAAGATTGATAGAGTTAAGATTATCATAACAGGGAAATACGATGCCTGAACTAAACAAAAATATGTTATCACCTGTTGGGTTTAATTTTCAAATAAAGAAAACACCCGACATGAACTTCTTTATACAGTCAATCACCTTACCCGGTGTCACGCTCGGTTCTTTTGATATACCAAATCCAATGAAGAGTGTTCCTATGTATGGTGATCATATTACATATGGTGAGTTGGATGTTACATTTAAGATAAACGAGGATATGACCAACTATCTAGAGATATTCAACTGGATTACCGCGTTAGGATTTCCCGATAATCATGGTCAGTTCAAATCAATCAGAGATAAAACAATACAGAGTGGTGATGGTATTTTCTCTGACGCCACCTTGTCAATTCTCTCCAGTGCGATGAATGTAACAACGCAGATATTCATTGAAGATTTATTTCCTATCAGTCTCTCTCCTATCACGGTGGACACTCGCGACACCGCTATTGAATACATTGAAGCAACCGCATCTTTCAGATTTCAGAATTATATCTTTACATCTGTATAGATAAGTAGTATAATGGTATATTATACGCGAAGGTAGTTTATGAAACTTGAAGAAATACATGAATTATGGTCAATAGACTCACAACTGGATCAGTTGGAATTGGATAGCACCGCTTTATCTATCGCAAAACTACACCATAAGTATTATGAGATATTATCTAAAGAAAAATTAATTCTACGGAAAATAGAGTCTGAGGCGAAATGTCTGAGACTGGATAAGTATGAATTTTATACAGATGGTCCAACTCAAGATCAAATAGAAATGGGATGGAAGTTACCCGCAAAAGGTAAGATACTTCGTGCTGATGTTGCTATGTATCTTGACGGTGACTCCGATATTATACAAACAAATCTCCGTGTCGCTTATCAACAGGAGAAAATTAATTTACTTGAGTCAATCATCAAAACCATTAGCACACTTGGATGGCAAGTGAAGTCAGCGATTGACTTCCGTAGAATGCAGGCAGGAATTTGAGCGATATAAAAATTGATAAAGTGAATGAGGTCTATAACAGAGTCCAGTGTGACGATATGGGCATCATAATGGAACTCTTCCAATTCTTCTCGTTTTATGTTCCCGGATATAAGTTCATTCCATCCTATCGCGCAAAATTATGGGACGGTAAGATAAGATTGTTGGATGCGAACACGGGTAGAATCTATGCTGGACTTGAAAAATACATTGAAGTTTTTGCGAAAGAAAGAGGATACTCAATTGAGTTCTTATACGACAACTCAGCTGTTAACTTCTCTGTCGCCGAGGCTCAAGAGTTTTTGTCGCAACAGAAATTTACTCTTGAACCTAGAGACTATCAGGTCAGTGCTTTTGTGGATGCTGTACGTTATAATCGTTGTCTATTCCTTTCTCCCACTGCCTCTGGCAAATCATTTATTATATACATGATACTTCGTTACTATCTAAAGACAACACTCCTAATCGTTCCAACAACCTCACTTGTTCATCAAATGTATTCAGACTTTGCTGACTATGGATTCAATTCGGACAAATATTGTCATAAAATATATCAAGGTCAAGACAAAGAGACCGACAAGCCCGTAACGATCTCAACTTGGCAGTCGCTTTACAAACTTCCGAAACAGTGGTTTGACAGATATGATGTGGTGATTGGTGACGAAGCACACCTATTTAAGTCTAAGTCGTTATCAAACATAATGAGTAAACTGACAGACTGTCGTTACCGTTATGGATTTACTGGCACACTTGATGGTACCAAGACACACAAACTGGTGCTTGAAGGATTGTTTGGACCTGTCAATCAAGTTACGACCACGAAGAAACTAATGGACGAGGAACATCTTGCTGACTTTAAAATTAAAATCATATCGTTGACATATTCCGATCAAAATAAAAAAGAGATCAACGCTTTGACTTATCAAAACGAAATGGACTTTTTAGTATCACACGAAGGAAGAAATAACTTTATAAAAAATCTTGCGATGTCGTTGGAAGGTAATACACTTCTTTTGTTTCAATATGTTGACAAACATGGTAAAATACTTTATAATATGATAAACGACATCGCAAAAGATCGCAAAGTCTTTTTTGTCTATGGAGGAGTTTCAGGTGAAGAGAGAGACGAAATACGAAAAATTGTTGAAGAAGAAAATGACGCAATTATTATTGCGAGTTACGGCACTTTCTCAACAGGTGTCAACATACGAAATTTACATTCTGTTATCTTCGCCTCTCCTTCTAAGTCTAAGATAAGAAACTTACAGTCTATCGGTCGATCTCTGCGAAAATCTTCAACAAAGGAAAAGGCGGTGTTGTATGATATTGCTGATGACTTGACTTGGAAAAAGAGTTTGAACTTTACTATGCGTCACTTAATTGAGCGTGTCAAAATATATGATGAGGAAGAGTTTGAATATAAATTTTATAAGGTTGGTGTTGAATGAAATATGCGATGGTTAGATTGAAAGATGGCACTGATATTATTGGTGAAATCTTAGAAATTACAGAAAGAGGTATTGACATTGGCGGCGCATGTATAATAAGATATTCACTGAATGAAGATAGACGACCAACAGTAGCACTCATGAAGTATTGCGCTCTTGTTGCCGAGTTCAATGTCTTCTTTAGCAATGAAAATGTATTACATATATTCAATGATCCGTTACCCAATGTTGTTGAGTATTACGAAAAAGTGATTGAGAAAATAAAAGCCGACTATCTTGCGGCCTTTGAGAACAAGGGAAAAACATCAAATGTATTTTCATTATTTGATGATGTTGGGAGCGAGAAAGACGATGACTCATTTTTAGCACTCTTGGAAATGTACTCTAGCAACACGACAATACAATAGGAATGTAACATGGCGGAATATATTAACAACAAAGAATTCTATCAACTCTTAATTGAATACAAAGAGGCATCAGAAATTGCCAAGGCCGAAAATAAGCCGGTGCCGAGGATACCGAATAAGATAGGTGAAGCATTTATTCTAATCTCTACCAGACTTTCAAACAAAGGAAACTTTGTCGGTTACACTTACAAAGACGAGATGGTATCTGATGCGATTGAGAACTGTGTGAACGCAGTCCATAGTTTTAATCCTGAGAAATCTAAGAATCCTTTTGCTTACTTCACGCAAATTATTTGGTATGCGTTTCTTCGTCGCATTGAAAAAGAGAAGAAACAAACTTATATCAAATATAAATCTTTAGAGGCATTTATGCTTGAGTGTGATATGTCAGAAGAAGAAGGAAACCCGTTCGCCAATTTTGACATTCAGAATGAGAAGATGCAACCAATCATACAGAAGTATGAGAAGAAAAAACCGAAGAAAGATGTCGCGCCTAAGGGGGTCGAGAAATTTGTTAAGGACTAATATATTATGAAAATTGCCCTAATCACAGATCAACACTTTGGAGTTCGAAATGACTCATTACACTTCCATGACTTCTTTGCTAAGTTCTACAAAGAATTCTTTTTCCCATATCTTGAAGAACAAGGTATTGATACCATTATTGAGTTGGGTGACATATTCGATCGCCGGAAGTATGTTAATTTTGATACTCTTGGTCGTTGCCGTGATTATTGGTTTGACGAAATTGTTAGACGAAATATTGAGTTACATTGTATCATAGGCAACCACGATATCTACTTTAAGAATACGAACCGAGTCAATGCGCCTTCACTGTTGCTCGGTGAATATCCTAACATGCGCGTGTATGATACACCGACTGAAGTCACCTTTGATGACACCGAGATTCTCATGATGCCTTGGATTAACAATGAGAACTATGACAAGTGTATGTCAATGGCGAATGAGACAGATGCCACTATCATGATGTCGCACCTAGAACTTACTGGTTTTGAGATGTATCGCGGCGCAGTCAATGATCATGGACTTTCACATAAAGTGTTTGAAAAGTTTGATCTTGTTTGTTCAGGTCACTTTCACCATAAGTCTTCGAAGGATAACATACACTATCTCGGATCACCGTATGAGATGACTTGGTCAGACTATAATGACGATCGAGGATTTCATATTTTCGATACTGAAGAAAAGAGCTTGACATATGTGAAGAATCCGTATAGAATGTTCTATAAGGTGTTCTATGATGACACTGAAAAAACGGAGCAAGAAATTTTAGATCAAGATTTTTCTCACCTTGAAAATACATATGTAAAGGTTGTGGTCAAGCAAAAAAACAATCCATACCTGTTTGATGTGTTCATAGATAAGTTGAACCTAAACTTACCGACACATTTACAGATTGTTGAAGACAACTTCAATCTTGACATTGAGGATGATTCTGACATAATTAATGAAGCGGAAGATACTGTCTCCATTATTAAGAAGTATATTGGAAATCTCAACTTAGATAATGCAAAACCTATTGAAGATTTATTTTATGATTTATACCATGACGCATTGAGTATTGAATGAGTGTACACTTTAAGACCGTAAGATGGTCAAACTTTCTAAGCACCGGTAATCAATTTACCGAAATAAAACTTAACCGATCACCCTCTACCTTGGTTGTAGGTGATAACGGTGCCGGTAAATCAACAATGTTGGATGCCATCTCGTTTGCATTGTATGGTAAACCTTATCGCAATATCAACAAACCACAGTTGATTAACAGTATCACAAATAAGAACTGCCTAGTTGAGATTGAGTTCTTGGTCAAGAACAAATCTTATTTAATTCGCCGCGGTATCAAACCTGCGTTGTTTGAAATATTCTGCGATGATGTTCTAATAGATCAGAATGCAAGTATACGTGAGTATCAAGAATATCTTGAGAAAAATATTCTCAAACTAAATCACAAGTCGTTCGGTCAAATTGTAGTAATTGGTTCTGCAAACTTCACACCATTCATGCAACTGAAGGCACATGAACGCCGAACGGTGATTGAAGACCTGCTTGATATTGAAATCTTCACGAAGATGCATATATTGTTGAAAGATAAGATCGCCAAGAATAAAGACCAACTGATTGAACTCAAACAAAAGATTGAACTGCTTGAACAAAAGATACATCTCACACACAAGCACTTAAATGAAGTTCAATCATTGAAGAGAATAAATCGAGAGTCTATAGAAGAAAAGATTAAAGAAATCGTGGCGGAGACTCAGGAAATAACTATTTTATTGGAGTTGACGCAACATCAACAGATAAAACTCCAGGAAACAATTAATGATAAAACTTCTCTTGATAATAAAATCAAGAAGATGGACAAGTATAGTTATCAACTCAAACATAAGGTATCATCCTTACAGAAAGACATAGACTTTTTCTGTAACAACGATGAGTGTCCTACTTGTAAACAGGATTTGGACTCTGCGTTCGTTGAAGGTCATGTTGAAAAGCAACGAATGAAAAAGAGCGAACTTGAGGACGGACTGATTCTTGCCGCTGATGAGTATAAGTCTATCAATGATCGTCTGGGAGAAATCTCTCAAACACAGGAAAAAATATCGAAACTCAACAACGAAATCATATCACTAACCAGTAGTTTAAGTCACGCCAGGCGCACTGTAAACGACTACCAGACAAAGTTACAGGAGGAAGTAAGTGACACACTAGATACCTCATCTGATGACTTAGACGCGCTTAAGGACGATCTTAGTGACTCTACCAAACAACAGAGAGAGTTTATTCAACTGAAAGAACAGTATGATATTGCCTATTCTCTATTGAAGGATGGCGGCATCAAAACAAAAATTGTTCGGCAATATGTTCCGGTCATTAATAAACTGATGAATAAATATCTCGCGATGATGGACTTCTTTGTTCAGTTTGAACTTGATGAAAACTTTAACGAGAAAATTAAGTCGCGATTTAGAGATGAGTTTACATATGAATCATTTTCAGAAGGTGAGAAGATGAGGATTGATTTGGCATTGTTATTCACTTGGAGAGCGGTGGCCAAATTGCGTAACTCCTCAACAACAAATCTACTCATTATGGATGAAGTATTTGACAGTAGTTTAGATACAACAGGTACAGAAGAATTTTTAAAGATCATAACTGACCTGAACAAAGACACCAATGTGTTTGTCATCAGCCATCATGGAGATGCGCTGTTTGATAAATTTCATTCTAATATTAGGTTCGAGAAGAATAAGAATTTTTCTCAAATTGCTGCTTAGAGGATTATATAATGCCATACAAAATTGTTACTACTATACGCGAACAGAGTCAAGATCGTTACTTCGATGTGCTTGATCTCAATATGAGTCGCACTAAGAAATTCTTGAAATTGTTTATGGAAGAAGACATGGCGGCGCATTATGCCCGCAAAGAACTGAAAAAGAATGATGATGAATTTAAAATAATTGAGGTAGATACTCCGTATGACTATGAAACTCCTGAAACCGAACCATCCCCACCTTCACACGAAGATTGAAACTTTCGATTTCAATAATCCTCCCGAAGACCCTGTAGAGATAGCAGAAAAACTGAAGACCGCTCTTGGCGATTGGAAAGGTGTAGGACTTTCTGCGAATCAGATCGGACTTCCTTATAGAGTGTTTGCTATCAACACCGATCCTGTAATGATATGTTTTAATCCAAAGATTACATATTATTCAGAAGAATCGGCAGTAATGAATGAAACTTGCTTGACATTCCCTCTTCTGTTTGTTAGAATAAGAAGATCAGAAATTATAAGAGCGAGGTTCGTAGACGAACATAACGAAATACGAACCCACGGATTTGATGGTGTTGTTTCAAGAGCCTTTCAACACGAGATCGATCATTTAGATGGCAACATGTATCTGACTCGTGCGAGCAAATATAATCTTGAAAAGGCAAAACACAAAACCAAAATGATTAAGCGAAAGCTGAAGAAACAAGATAAACTTATAAAATCTCTACAAGGAACGATACATGGAAATTAATGTACCAGTTGAAGAACTAAGAAATCAAAAAATATTTCTTGCTGTACCTATGTACGGAGGACAATGCGCCGGCATGTTCACTCGGTCAATCGCGGACTTGACCGGGTTGTGTGCGAAATATCAAATACCACTACAGTTTTACTTCTTATTCAACGAGTCTCTGGTCACTCGCGCAAGAAACTATTGCGCCGACGAGTTTATGCGAAGCGATTGCACTCACATGATGTTCATTGATTCCGATATTGGTTTCAATGCCAATGATGTGATTGCGTTGTTAGCTATGTCTGTTCAGAACGAAGACTATAATGTTCTCTGTGGACCTTATCCTAAAAAGACTATCTCTTGGGAAAAGATTAAGGCTGCTGTTGATCGCGGTGCTGCTGATGATGATCCGAATCAACTTGAGAACTATGTCGGTGACTATGTATTCAATCCTAAAACAGGAGGCAATAACATTAAGATCGGTGAACCTTGTGAAGTATTAGAAGGCGGCACAGGGTTTATGATGATTCAACGAAGAACATTTGAGGCATATGCTGAAGCATACCCACAGTTCTATTACAAACCAGATCATGTTCGCACTGCTAACTTTGATGGTACGCGGGAGATCATGGCATACTTTGACGCACTCATTGATGACAAGTCACAGAACCTTGTACCTGAGATCACCGCATTCTATGAGAAAAATAAATCGCCTACAAAAGAAGAAGTTATTGACTTTCTCGCCGATAAACGTTATGGTATAGATCGTAAGGAATATTCCAACAGATACTTATCTGAAGATTATATGTTCTGTTACAACGTACAACGAATGGGTATGAAAGTTTGGCTGTGCCCTTGGATGGAACTGAAACATGTTGGTTCTTACATATTTGGTGGATCGCTCGCGCATCTCGCCTCTGTCGGTGCGGCGGCAACTGCTGACCCATCAAAACTTGGTAAAAAGAAGTAATCGGAGAAATATATTATGAAATTTGGCACTCGCACAACGCAAGTACTTCGCAATTTTGCGACAATCAATCCTTCCATTCAGTTTAATGAAGGTCAAACACTACGAACCATTTCGCCTAACAGGACGATGTTGGCAAAAGCAAACCTTGAAGATGTGGTTGATGGTGACTTTGCTATCTACGATTTATCTCGACTGTTAGGTATCTCATCAATGTTCGCGGATCCAACCTTTCAACTTGAAGAGAGAAAGATACGCATTCAGTCCGAGGGCCGTTCTGTTAGTTATACATACGCTGATCCAAGTACAATCGTTGTTCCTCCAAACAAGGAAATTGAAGTTGATAATTTCGATATACAATTTGATCTTACTCAAGATAACCTTGATGAAGTGATGAAGGCGATTGGCATTCTATCATTGCCTGAACTGGCAGTCATTGGTGAAGGTGGAGAAATACTTCTTCGCGCACTGGATACCAAAAATCCAACTTCTGATAAATACGACATCACCGTGGGAGAAACTGATAAAGAGTTTGTCGCTGTGTTTAAGACTGAGAACCTGAAACTGTTGAGTGATAACTATAAGGTAAGCATATCTTCTCAGAGTATAGCAAACTTTAAGTCAACTGACATTGAATATTGGGTTAGCATTGAGAGCAACTCTACTTTTAATTAAGTACAAATGGGGGCAATGTCGCACAGATATGACATATTGCCGGTACTGGCGCGAAGGGACGGGGCAACAGTACATTTCTAAAAATATATTGACATATCAGCAATGATCTGTTACTATGGTAAAAGAATCGCAAATGATTCTGATTATGAAACTAAAAATGGAGTAACATTATGACACAAAAACGGCGAGTACTAAACGCTTTAACCAACGGTGAAGTATTATCATCAAAGCAGATTTCTGCCCGATTCGGCGCAGCAAATCCAACAGCGGTAGTTAACACTCTTCGTCAAGAAGGTTTTCCTATCTATCTAAATAACGGTGGCACCGATTCACGAGGACGCGCTCGCGTCTCAACATATCGTCTCGGCACCGCGTCTCGATCAGTAGTTGCGGCGGGTTACAAGGCACTTGCTCAAGGCCTTGTATAAATGATTAAGGGGGCGCAATGCCCCCTTTTACTATTGCGGCGAGTCTGTGACAAATCTCGCGTCCAGTGAGATTAGCAAGGTTAAATTCCTTGGCGCCGCTCCACTTTATGTATCTTTGTGAATGAAATGAGTATATTATGCGTGATGACTTCCTATGGGTCGAGCAATTTCGGCCGAAAACAGTTGACGAAACTATCCTTCCTGATGAACTCAAACAAACCTTTCAACAGTTTGTAACTCAGGGAAACATACCCAATCTAATTTTATCAGGTTCAGCAGGTGTAGGTAAAACTACAATCGCTCGGGCGATGCTTGAAGAACTTGAATGTGACTATATCGTGATCAATGGTTCTATGAACGGCAACATTGATACACTTCGAAACTATATTCAACAGTTTGCTTCTTCAGTCTCACTACAAGGCGGCCGCAAGTATGTCATCCTTGATGAGGCAGATTATCTGAATCCAAACTCAACTCAACCTGCTCTTCGCAACTTCATGGAGGAATACTCTAAGAACTGCGGATTCATTCTGACTTGTAACTTTAAGAATCGAATCATTGAACCACTACATTCTCGGTGTTCGGTGATAGACTTTAAGTTAGACAAGAAAGAAAGGTTGGAACTTGCGGCACAAATGTTTAAACGCGCCTGTATGATTTTAACCAAAGAAAATATTACTTTTGACAAATCAGTTGTCGTTGAAGTTGTGAAGAAATATTTTCCAGACAATCGACGAATCCTAAATGAGTTACAGAGATACAGTGTATCTGGAACTATTGACACAGGCATTCTTTCCAATGTTCAAGAGGTGTCTCTATCTAAACTTGTCAAGTCTCTCAAAGATAAAAACTTCACCGAAGTCCGTAAATGGGTTGCTGAGAACTCTGACGCTGAAGCTGCTGATATCTTTCGGAAGATATATGATAAGTCCAGTGACTTCGTTGAGACCAATAGTATTCCTGAACTGGTACTAATCCTCGGTGACTATCAATACAAGGCAGCATTCGTCGCCGACCACGAAATAAATCTGACGGCCTGCCTTGTTGAATGTATGGCGAACTTACAGTTCAGATAAATAAAACTATGTTATGCAATGTTTGTAAAGAAAATGAACTTGGTGATAACCCTGCTAAAGTAGTTGTCACTGATGGTGAAATACTAATATGTGACGAGTGTGAAACATTACTCGCCGTGATTGAGGAGAGAGTTAACCGTGAGCAACCCATTTGATTATCTGAACTCTATCAACACAATAAAGAAAAACATGATGCGAGATAGCGAGAACGACGATCTCGCTGAAAAAGATTATAATCCCTTTATGGTGAATCGGGGATTATCTTATTTTTACGATACGATTGTCCATGCGAACGAAATGAATCGACTTCATGAGTTAGACAATAAACTCCAGTATGAGTTTTTGTTACACGGCATTCGTAAAAGGAAGAGATTTTCTAAGTGGTTCAAACCCACGGAAAGTGATGACTTTGCATCGGTCAAAGAGTATTATGGATACAACAATCATAAGACACTACAAGCCCTAAGCATACTTTCTGAGTTTGAAATAAAAACAATAAAAAGTAAATTAGAAAAGGGTGGTACATGAAAAACATAGTGGACTCATTAATTGAAGTGGTACTTAAAAGCGAAGATGATTTTCTGAAAGTCAGAGAGACACTTACACGCATAGGTATTGTTTCACCTAAAGAAAAAAAACTCTATCAGTCTTGCCATATACTTCACAAACGCGGCAAGTATTACATCACACACTTCAAAGAACTGTTTGCTTTGGATGGTAAACCAACCAATTTTTCTGATGACGATAGAGGAAGAAGGAACACAATCATTCAACTTCTCTCGGATTGGGAACTCATTGATATTGTTGACCCGTCATCAATCGCAGAACCCTTAGTAAAATTAAATCAAATTAAAATCATCGCACACAGAGACAAGATGGACTGGGATTTGATAACAAAATATAATATTGGTAAAAAACGTTGACAATCCACTCCGTATCACATATACTATATGAAGAGATAGGAGAAAGACATGAATCCATTGTTACACACATTCATCGCAACCATACTTCTGGCAATAGCATATTACTATGGCGTATATAAAGGCAGGTCCGGTGATGCCATGCATGAAGCGTATAAGAACGGCATAGAAGACTGCCTTACAAGCTTGTCGGAGAGAGACCTGATTGACATTGATGAAGTTACACGAGATTGGACTAAATGATGAAAGAAAAATTGATTTTGACTGATTGTGATGGCGTTCTGGTAGACTGGATGTACTCCTTCGATATGTGGATGCGAAAGCACGGTTACAAAATACAAAATAATGCATCCCATATGTATTCTATCAAAGAAAGATATGACATTGGTATGGCCGATAAGTCCCGTTTAACACGGATGTTTAATGAGTCAGCATGGATTCGCAAAATACCACCACATTTAGACGCGATTAAATATGTTCGCAAGTTACACGAAGAGCATGGTTATGTCTTCCATGTAATCACTTCGCAGACGGATGTTGAATACGCGCAACACTTGCGAGTTAAAAATCTCTGCGAACTTTTTGGACCTACCGCATTTGAGAAGTTTATTATACTCGATTGCGGTGCTGACAAGGACGAGGCACTTGAACCCTATCGGGACAGTGGTTGTTATTGGTTGGAGGATAAAATGTCCAACTGCGACCTTGGTGTTGAAATGGGTTTAGATGGCATTCTAATGGCGCAAGATTATAACTATAACTATGAAGGTCCGGGACTTAGGTTAAACAACTGGAGAGAGATTTACAATCTGATCACCGGATTATAAATCATGCACGATTTTTATTTTAATCATAGAGAGGAGTTGTTTATGACAAGGTTTGAAGATTCATTTAAAGTGCAGGAGATTGCAGAACAATTTCGAAATTTTGAAATTGATAAAGATGTCGCAGAAAGAGAACTTCGTTTGTTAGGACTAAATGAAGACCAAGTTAAGTTCGCGTTGGGACAAGTGATTTTAGAGGGTTGAGAGGTAATGATGATTAAGAAAGAAATTGAACACTATCTGAGATCAGGTCTTTGTCAGATAACCTTTACAAAAAAAGATGGTACCGAAAGAACCATTACCGGCACCTTAAACAACGATTTGATTCCATCCGATAAGGTGCCAAAGAACACTGACAGGAGTGTGAATGAAGAGGTGCAACCGGTGTATGAAGTTGATTTGGACTCTTGGCGATCTTTTCGGTGGGATTCGGTGATATCGTATGATTCCTGTTGTGGAATCGCAACAACTGATGTGGAGTAAACCGTGGACAATGACAACATGAAACGAGATATTTTATTAGCAATACAAAAAAAGCATGAAGCAATGATGGGTACTGCGTTAGTTAACATTAATGTATATGAACGCGCCGTTGGTATTGGTGAACACCCCGACATCATTGAAGCAGTGGAATCACAGGTTAAACAATATGTTGAGAGTCGTGAAATAGTTGATGGTTGTATCAGCATTCTCGATGACGATCTATAAAATGTCAACAGTGTTTGAGACTAAAGTATTACTGATTACAGGATGCCGAGACCAATCTATGTGGTATTCCAAGTATGTTGGTCATTATGTTCCTTTACTTGATGACGGCAATGATACTGAATTCAAATCGTTAGAACCATCAGGATACATAAATTTCGTTCTCAGAAAGGACTGTATGATTATAGACAGTTCTGACTCTAATATTAAGTTCTACGGATCACAATATGTATGAATATCATTGCACAATAGAAAGAATAGTTGACGGAGATACGGTTGATTGTTCGATCGATTTGGGTTTCAATGTCGTATTATCAAATCAGAGAATACGGTTATTCAACATTGATGCGCCCGAGGTCAGAACGAGAGACCTAGAAGAAAAAGAACGAGGACTGAGTGCCGCGAAATTTGTTGAACAACTTTTACCCGTTGGATCAAAACAGGTGTTGTTGAGTCGCAAGTATTATGGTGAGTTGGGTAAGTATGGTCGCATCATCGGCGACTTCAAAATTTATGATGCAAAATATGATTCTCAGATGTCCTTAACCAAAATTATGTTAAGAGAAGGACATGCGGAAGAAGTATTCTACTAAACTCATACTGGCGTTAATTTTTGTGTCAGTCTGTTCCTGTGCCGTTATACCTATGCCGGATGTGTCAGTTACCGTCCGCACCATTGAGGATAGAGGTTATAACGAATGTCAGGTCAGCTTCGAATCTTTGAGTGACCGCGAATGTAGGTTCGATATTCATCTTGACTGGGAACTCTGATACCGCGTAAGTCATTGATTTTATTATAAAAATAAAAAGGTTGACATAGACCTAGAACTATCCTATAATGGTCTTTCAGTTGAGAGAAATTTGTTATGGAAGTTAAACCTAATCGCACCCCGGCATATGTTTGTTCATTAGATCCAAAATCATTTGTAGATATGGAAATTCTGAAAACGATTCGCCTTACTATTTCATCAAGTCGATCTGATGTCCAAGTGAGTGTCAAAGGACGCGAACCAATACAAAAGATAGCGGGTTGTGGATATAATCGTTGGGGTGATCTCGTCGGCAACAAATACGATAACGCAAAACGACTCGACATATACATTCACAATAGGTATTGTAAATGAAAGACACAGTGATCGGAGTTTTAGTGATGATGTCACTTGGAGCAATGTTGGGTATTATGATGGGACTGGCAATATGAGAGACGCATTGATATATATGATAACATATGAGGGTCAGACCGAATCGCCCTATACTTGGACAGCTTGCAATCAATGGTTAGCGGAAGAGTTAACGAAATTACTTAAAACAGAATTTCCATCTCTGAGTTGGAAGTATACCGAAAAGGATGTAAGTTAATGATACTGACCGAAAAAAGATATCGCAAGTTATCAAAGGCACAGAAGAAACTGGCATTCGAGACTATTGATTTTTATGTTTCTAAAATGATGCCGCGCATGGCAAAATCTTTGTCGGTCAAAATACTGGGTGACGCAAGTCTTGAGGATCGAGAGGGTATACATGGCGACTGTAACTATATCGACTGTGAGAATAGATTGCCCCGCGATTTCGAGATTCGTGTGGACACCAAGTTGTCCAATCGCGACTTCGTTGCCACGATCGTTCATGAGATGATCCATGTCAAACAATATGCCCGAGGTGAACTTCGGGATTTGGTAACAATGTTGGATGTATGTAACTGGAAAGGACGACGAATCGATTCGCAGAAGGTTGATTATTTTGATCTGCCTTGGGAAGTTGAGGCTCATAAATATCAGTATGTGTATGCTGATGAAGTAATGAAACTCTAATACTATAAATAAAGTTATTCGATGAAACATTGTAAATAGGAAGTGCGGACGCGGGTTCAACTCCCGCCGCCTCCACCAAAAGTACACTATTCCAGTTAAGTCTGGAACGTATCTGATAAAGCGGGTAGTGTACTTTTGATGGGGGCGTTACGGAATCGACGGGCAACCGAAAGCAATGTGGAGAATCAGTCCATGAACGCTGACTGTAAAAACGGTGGTTCAAAACTATAGTTGCTGCAAATGACAACTACTATGGAGATATAGCCCTAGCGGCATAATCTTCCGAGGAGGCCACTGCCTTGTTATCAAAGTGTGGCACCTATTCAAATATTACAATAAAAATAAATTTTGAAGGTCACTTATGTCGGATATAGAAAAAAGGACATTACAGATTCAACTAGAAGTTGATACGAAGACTGTAGACAGTAGCCAGAATCAATGGCAGAATTGGATTGACTTAGCCAAAGCAGTGGACGCTTGGAGAATATTTCCCAGAGTTTTCCTAGGTGTATACACCTTCTTATTGTATTATTCGACCATGTGGTTTATGAACCTCGAAAATCCAACTATTGAACAGTCGGGATTGATCAGCATTATTGTCGGCACCGGTGCCGCGTGGTTTGGGTTATATACCAGTTCAAGTGGAGACGGTAAAAACAAATGAAGAAAACACTGTTGCGTTTCTGGGAACCTATTGCTAAAATATTTCAACCAAATTTATTTGAAGTGTCCATCTGGTTTGTGTCAGAAGAAATAAAATCCGAAACGATGAAGACTAAAATAAAATCAAAAAAAGTTTTTAGAATGAGACGTATTGATAAACTCACACAAAATCAACTGATAGGCATTTCAAACGACAACAGTCGGATTGAACTTCGTTGTACGGAAAAGTTTGATTACGAGTTAAAGAAAATCAATTGACACTGTAAGTTTTTTATAGTATCATTATGACTGTGTTCAAAATTGTGATAGTATATTATGTTCCATGCAAATCTAAATTATGATCAAACAGGTAGAAAGCGAAAAAAGAAAGTGACCAAGGGTGAGGTATATGGAAAATACAAATCACCGGCCTTTCGCAAGTTAGAAGTAACTTCGGCATATAGGAGAGAAACAATCTTCGACAATGCCCCTTCCTGTGAAAGTTGTGACGGTTCTACCTCTCGGGTCGATCCGATAAAATACACTGGCACTCTTGTACGCGGCATTGCCACGATGCACAAATCCAATCTTGTCCCAGTGATCAATCAAGAACAGGCTACAGAAATTTCTAGAATGCAACAATAAGGAATCAATCATGTTAGCAAAAAGAATCACGATCCACAATGTATGCGGCGAACTGCTGATTGCGCGAACAATTATAGACCCCGCAGCAAACATCGAATATCACTCCACCAACGCACTGGACGAGGCCGAACGTCTTCTAGGACAATCTCGCGATCAACTAACAGTGAGAGTGCAGGAAAACTATGATCGTTGGGGAGATCGTTCCTCTGCGTCCGTATCAAATGCCGCGTAAGTCATTGATTTTATTGAGAAAATTGAGCGATTGACTTAGACCTTGGTTTATCATATAATGGTTACATAAGTTGAGATGAGAGAGTAAGTGATTATGAATAAAAAGTTACCTGCCCCGTTACCCATGTCTTACATCAAGTCTGCCTATGATAGGTGGAACTATGGTAACGACATCACCCAAGAGTGGTGTTCTACCCTAACCAATTTTGTTTTAAACCTGCGTGAGTACTATCAACACGACCAGTGTGTCGTTCTTTATGCAGACGTGTCAGAGTTCTGGCATAACCCTAACCATGAGGTACATTTGCGATGAAACTAGTTATCTACACACAATTCCGTGAGAACTATGGTGCCCACGACTGGGACGGTGAGGGTGCATGTCCTCAGTACTGGAAGAACAAAGGTGGTGACACCTATGTTGTCGAGTGTACTCTCGAACAGGCGCAGGACGCTGGATTCTATGCCAATGTGGGTCGTTGCATTGCACATCGCTCTGATTACTCCGAGGAGTTTATCGTTGGCGAGTTGTTGGTCGATGACATCGACTTCAATCCTGATACGGTAGTTGAGGAGTGGGACACTGCCATTTATGCTTGGCTTGAGGACGGTGTTCTCGCCTGTCTTCGAGATCAGAAGTCCTACGATATGAGCAATCGTGTTATAGGGTTCCGTACTTGGTTGCAGGATCAGGATGGTAAGCGTGAAATTAAATTTGTCAAAGTCGAGGAGGCTGCGTAATGAATTTTAACTTAGAACTAACTGGCGAGCAAGTACAAATAATCCGATCTGCTCTCATAAGCAAGAGCAACAAAGCCTATCAAAACGGTGACGACTCGCTCAGTATTAAACTGGACGCTGTGGAAGATTGTATTTTAGAACAGCTTTATGCATCGTGGCAATGCCGCGAAAATGGTAACCATAGTTAGGGAGTTTGATCATGATGAACGCACACGAAATTCGTTCGGTAGCATATGGCAATCTCTCTGAGGAGATTAATGCGGTGGAGGCATATTATTTTGCTCGTCGCAAGGAACTCATTGAGTTGGGTGGTGACTGGACCAAAGACGATCTACGCGAGATGTTATTCAATATTTTTGACGCGAATCAAAATACTGACTACGCTGTCAGTGAAACTCTTTCCGGAAGAGAAACATCGAATATACCACGCCAGTAAATGGGAGAACGAAATGACCAGAGATCAAAGGGTTTATTATTATCAAAGTTTAGCATTACTATTTGGTATGGTTCCTTTTTTAGTTGTAGCATACTACCATTTTGATTTGAAAGATTATATTGACATGCCTGTACCGAAGAAGTGTGTCGTGTATCATGAGAATGCACCCACTTATGATTTGAAATGTCAGGAGGAATACGATTAGTGAAAGGTAAAGTAAAACCAGATCGACAATGGTATCCGGAAAATTTTGACTGGTACTTAAAGTGGGTTGCTTCGATTCTTATAATGGCTTCTTTGGCAATGAGGTCAGCAGGTCCCGAATATCGGATGTATGACTTGACAATTGGGTTCTTAGGCATTATACTATGGACTTGGGTTTCGATCATTTGGAAAGATCGGGCCCTGATTATGTTGAATGCCGTTTCGGGATTCTTACTTGCCTCTACAATATTAAGGGAAATGTGATGGAAAAAGTTCGTAAGAAAAGAAAACCAATGACGCCTGAGCAACGTGCTGCTGCGGCAGAACGACTGGCGCTGGCAAGAGCAGCAAAGGCACCCGCTAAGAATGTTTCTATTCACGAAAGCATTCGTAATCTGGAGGATGATCACCCCCTGTCAGCTGTTAGGGTGAAGTCTTGGATTAAAGCATGTCGCGAAGAACTCAAAGCGAAAAGGCAACATAAATTGTCTAAAGATGTGAAAGAGAAGGCCGCGTGGTATTCTCTTGAAGCATATGTTCGAAGTATGCAAACATACCTTTCCTCTGGCGTTTGGTTGTCTGGGTATTATGGCGAAAGGCGCGAACTGAAAATGAATTTTGTTTGTCTCAATATGGCATACGATGCCAATGGAATGCCTAAATACACCCAGGGTGTATATTATCCTGGAATAGGAGTTTATAAAGGCGATGGACAATTTTCAGAAGAGTAAAAATTGTTTTCTTTTTTTATTATGTTTTTTAGTTGCGTGTGGCGGAGGGTCAAGCGGTCCTGCGCCCGTCACCATTGTGAGTGATGCACAGTATTGTGATGATGATTCATTTGATTTGTTGCGGAAAGTTACATACAGTGATGGCACTGTTGAAATCAATTTGATAGAAACAAATAGCACGGAATGTGGTTACATACCTGATACCGATGGTGATGGATATAATGACGAAGAGGATGTATATCCAGATGATCCTAATCTTTGGTTAGAACAGACAGTATGTGAGAGCGAATACTCAAAAACTGTGATTGATGAGGATAACGATTTCTTCAACTATATAAATTGTGATGGTCAACCTCAACGAACCCCGATTAATTTCATCTACAATCCAGAAAGCACTGAGATTGCACAAATAGATATTCTGGTATACATTGACATCAATCTCGACCTTGAAAAAAGAGGTGTAAGTTCGTATCAGGAGTTAATTGACAGAGAGTTTGATGCGGCAAACAAGTTGTATGCCGCGAGTGGTGTTTATGTCAATCTGAATGCTATTGCATACATTGAAACTGAAATTGATCCAGAAAGAGATGTAATAGAACTTCTCGAAGACTTTCGTGATCCCGACGAGTCAAATCTTTGGTATGAACCCGTCGATAGCGATATGAATGAATATGACGCTGACTTGGCATACATCTTTGCTGAACCAAGACCATCAACAATTTGTGGCGCAGCCTGGATCAATAACCGACTGGAACGACAGTATAGCAAAGGATTCATACAGTGTTATCAGAGAGATAATCGCATTCCCGATGATCGAGGTAATATTACATTCTCACACGAGGTTGGACACAACTTGGGAATGATGCACGACCGCGATCAATATAGTCCGCAATCGAGAAAATCCGGACAGTATAATTACTCGTATGGATGGATTATACCTGAAACTATTGATACCGACTTCGAAGGATATGGTAGCATTATGAGTTATGCTGACCGTGACACAAATTTCTTTAGTTCTCCGGATATAACTTGGGAACATCCAGAATCAGGATTGATATATAATAACGGTACTGATAAATCCAATGCGGTTGAGAGTATGAACAGAACACGGATGACCTATAGTAAAATAAACGAACAATCCGATTCGACACTCCTTAAAAACGATTTCACTCTCAAGTCCAAGGAAGGTGTTGAAGACAATACTTTACAAATATGTGAGTAACGGATGACTAAACGACAGGTAGAATTTGATGACAAACACCTTAAAGCGACTGTACTGGTTTTTAGTTTAATAGGCAGTGTGTTTGCTGGGTATATGTTTTTAAGCACAGAGTTTATAGATAACACCGAGTTAGAAGTGAGTCAACAACCTCAGAATGTTGCACAAAAAAACTTAGAAGAAGATTTAACTACCAGGATAAGAATGAGTGAAAGCACACGATATGCTCAAGTGGCAAAATATTATCGTGATGAAATGAAAGAGCGTGACCTGACATCGGCAGAGTGGGCAAGACTTGAACTGGTAGAACGCGAACAGTGTCGTATACGCAACCAACTCGCAGAATCAGAAAGTGAGATATGCGATTAAGATGGGACACTTTTGTGTCAGGTATGAAAAACTGTGAAACTAGAATATAAAGACTGCGGTAAAATAGGGTTTACAGCATCTGCGTTTGATCTTTTACATGCAGGTCATATCACTATGTTGGAAGAAGCAAAACGTCAATGTGACTTTCTGATTGTTGGTTTGCAAAATGATCCAACATTTGATAGACCAAACACAAAGAACAAGCCAGTACAGAGTATTATCGAGAGACAGATACAACTGAGCGCTGTAAAATATGTTGATGAAGTTGTAGTATATAACACCGAACAAGATTTAGAAGATTTACTCTTGACATTGCCTATTAATGTTCGTATACTAGGTGAAGAATACAGAAAAACCGAATTCACAGGCAAATCTATTTGTAAAGAACGATCGATAAATTTATATTTCAATCGGAGATCGCACAGTTTTAGTACGACCAGTTTAAGAAATAGGGTAATAGAAAATGCGTAGAAACAGAAAACCAGATGTATCCAAATATCTTGATATGAGGATTAGTCAACTAAAGAAGGACGCTGCCAAGTGTCATTCGGAGTATGACCGGCAGTGGTATAATCGCATGATCAATGAACTACATTGGGCGAAACAAAACATTAGTGCAGACTGTTACATTGAAGAAGAAATCTCCAGTACCGCGTGGCATTACTACGTCTGAACTGATTATCATTATATAATGGAAAGTAAGTTATGTTTACATCTCTTCTAGGTATAGAAGCTTCGTCGGAAAAAGAATGTGTTAGAATGTCTGACTATGCACATCTACCGATTGAAGATCAATATAAAATCTGGATAAAGAAAAATCCCCCCGAAGAAATAAAAGATGTCTCCGATGAAGAGCTAAAAGATGCTCTCGTTAAAGACTTGGCACATGTGTCGCAAATGACTGTCGGTGAATATATACTTTACCAGAAGTGGGAAGAAGTGCATATCAAATATCCCACTCGGGAAGTACAAACCTTATGGGGTCCTGAAAGTCAACTTTGCGATGCGTCTCGCGCAAAGATTGTTGAAGAGATGAGAGATAACATCTGGCGACCAGATAATTTAGAAAGTTATGCGAAACTGACTCCGAAACTCATCTTGACATCAAATAAAACGAATACACCTGAAAAGTGGAATGCAATTCGTACCTTTACCTCGACAATGAAAAACTCAGCGAACATAGGTCGCAATCTAAACTATCTTGTGATTGATGAAGTGACAGAAACGTATCTTGGTGTGATCTGTATATCATCCGACTTCCTTGATCTTACACCGCGTGACAAGTGGATTGGTTGGGAACGTGAAAAGAAAACTCAAGGACATATGATCAACTATACGGCCATTGGTTCGACTATTGTGCCAACTCAACCACTGGGTTTTAACTATGTTGGCGGTAAGTTGCTCGCTCTTCTGTGTTTGTCTGATACTATACAGAATGATTGGAAAAGTCAGTATGGCGATACATTGGTTGGAGTTACAACAACCTCACTCTACGGTAAAACAAAACAGGGTGGCCTATCGCAATATGATAATCTGAAACACTGGAAGAAAATGGGTTATAGTTCAGGTAGTGTTGCATATCAAGCGACCAAAAAAACACAGTATTTGATGCGTAGTTGGTTGCACAAAAACCATACATACAAATACTTCGAGTGGTATGGCGCAATCAAACCATCAGGGCAACCTGCAAAACGCGATCACCGTAACCGGTCGTATCATTTTACATACAGTAAACTTGGCATCGACAAGACCTTGATTAGCGCTGAACATGCCCGCGGTATTTACTTCTCACCATTGTATGATAACACAAGAGAATTTTTGCGAGGAGAATGTCAACAGTCTGAATTACGTCCTCTCTTTGACACAAGCACCGAATATTTGACGGAGTTGTGGAAGAATAAGTATGCCAGCAAACGTATTAAAAGTCTCATTAAGAATGATCGTGTATCTGACGAAACGCTTTACTATGACGATCTGATCTTTATGGACTGGGAACAAACAAAAGAAAAATATTTACAAGAAGTAGGAAGGTAAATATATATTTCAATCGGAGATCGCACAGTTTTAGTACGACCAGTTTAAGAAATAGGGTAATAGAAAATGCGTAGAAACAGGATTCACTGACGAAGCAGCAGATGATCCCTATGGTGAATCTTCACCGCAGAATGTGTTAGATAATCTATAGTGGCATATCTGAATCATAACATACCACCTGAGCATGTGGAAAACTGCTCAACACACACAACACACACAAGGAGACTATTATGTCTAACAAAACACCTTATGAACTTCGGTTCGATGTACTCTCAATGGCACGTGATCTTGAGATGCAACAGTATGACGTTCAGATGAATGCATTCTGGCAACTTCACAATCAAGTTGAAACAGCTATTGATTTGATCCAGAATTATCCGGAGGCAGTTGATAAGGCAAAGAGATTATCTAATGAATTGATTAATGCAATTCCGCCTATGCCAACGTCTGATCAAATCAATAACCGTGCTAAAGAACTTTATGAGTTTGTAGAAAACAAATAACTCATAGTTACAGGTTTGCCGCTATAGCTCAGCAGGTAGAGCAGTTGCCTTGTAAGCATCAGGTCCAAGGTTCGATTCCTTGTGGCGGCACCACCTTCCTCGGTAGCACAATGGTAGTGCATCTGACTGTTACATTGAAGAAGAAATCTATTTACAAGAAGTAGGAAGGTAAATATATAAATAGAATTTGTCGATACCGTGGGATCGGGTCGACACTTCTCTACGCGGAATAATCCGGTAGAGGTTAACAACAATCTTGCTTAATATAAGGAGAACTGTTATGGTTTCTAAAGCATTTTCATTCCCGCGTTCACACTTCATTGGTTTTGATCACGTTTGGTCGGAGATAGAGCGACTGTCAGATATGTCCGACAACAAACTCTATCCTCCACACAACGTAGTCAAACACACTGAAACTGAATTCTCGGTAGAACTGGCACTTGCTGGTTACTCTTCTGATGACATCGTTGTAGATGTTAAAGAAGGTCTACTGGTTGTAACTGGTGACAAACCTGAGGATCCAGAGAATCGCGCGTATCTACATCATGGAATTTCTGCAAAGAAGTTCACACGAACCTTTAGACTCTCTGAACACGTTGTTGTAGACGGAGCTAATTTCATAGACGGACTATTGGTCATTGACCTGAAAGTAGTTCTTCCCGAAGAAAAGCGTCCGCGCAATATCCCGATTTCCACAAGGTGGAAAGAAAAAACGGATAAACAACTACTCACAGAGGACTAAGATGAAAAACTGGGCAATTATATGCCTTTGTCTTTTCTCATCTTTCGCTTCAGCAAATAATATCGAAGAAGTTGCGGTCA
>Ga0209716_1000072_pt1 | contig 101847 bp, 100 predicted proteins | sample COGITO_mtgs_1205_FD_184811 | JGI IMG/M metagenome (GOLD analysis project Ga0209716, IMG submission 184811) | Pelagic marine microbial communities from North Sea - COGITO_mtgs_120531 (SPAdes) (version 2) | ecosystem: Environmental > Aquatic > Marine > Epipelagic ... | reverse complement strand
CATATCGCGCACCCGCTCAATCGGCACGTGACCACGCTCACCTATGAAACGAGACTAGTGCCCGAGGCTGATGAAGTATATGTGACGCCCACGATGTTACAGGCGGCTCGCGATGGCATCACAACGAAAACAGAGATCAAAGATGGCTTCAAGAACTCATTCATCCTGACCCTATATGTGCCATCTCCACGACAGGGATCCAAGCTGAGGAGGGTGAGTGTCAAAGTCTTCAAGAACTTGCGTCTTCACATCACGGGAACACACAGCCTCGAGATGGTACATCATGTCACAGACGTTGTGAAGTGTTGGCTAGTGGAGTTCACCGGAGTTGCGCTCAAAGAAGACGTCTCTTCACGTCAGATTGATGTTGTTCTATACAAGTATAGACTTCCAGGAGAGATCAATCTTGCTCGTGTCAGAGATGTTTTGAACGATAAAAATATCCTCTCCATTTATGATCCAAACAACTACGCCGGTGTTCGTGCCAAGCTCCCGGTGGATAACGATAAGCATGCCTCCGTCATGATCTTTCGTAAGGGCAAGATCATCATCATCATACCAAGGCAAGACGACTTCGACAAAACACTCAAGGGCGTCATGCAGAGAATCGAAAATGAAATCACAAGTCAATGGGATATCATCGCTGTCAAGGACAGCAAAGTCCTCAAGCGAAAGCACATTGCTTAAACAAACACACTGTGGCTATTTAACCCCAACCCCCCAAAAAGAGGCTACCCACCGAATGATGGCGAGCGCCTTCGCCCTCCCCAAGCAGGACGACCAGGACACCGTCGAGCACGGGTCGAGCGCCCCTCAAGGCGGAGGCGTGGGTGCCGTACGCTTCGGGTAGCGAGGCGGCTCAGGAATTGGGGTTGGAATCAAGGCACATCAGTGCGTGTTGCAGTGGGAAAACAAAAGCAGACGGGCGGTTACGAGTTTCAGTGGGGTGTTGCGAATGAGGAGGCCGTGCTGGAGGGCGAGATGTGGATGGACATTGTTTATATGTATTTTATTTGAGCGTTTTATGTTTACTAGTTATTTACATTAATTATTATATATTATGACAACTCTTGATTTTCATTTACAAAATGCAATTTTACACAGAAAATCTTATGTCACTGATTCTTCGCTTTATGCTTCAGAACCGTACACTGCAAGTCCAATTGTACTGGCAAGCGAAAGTTTGTGGGTAGATGACGATCTCATGCCCAACGTTGTGGTACCGCTGTCTCTGAATGGCATGGTGGACACTAGCAACAATAACCTTTTTTTAGATACAACTGGTGCTGTTGTGGCTAGTGCGGTAAGACATGGGCAGCGGGTCTCTTCGGTTCAAAAAAGGGTAAGACTGGAGCTCACCCGTGGAAGTTTTGGTGAGTATAGCAGCCCCACGGAAGACCTACGGAGAGTCGTTCACCAAAACTATGGACAGGGGTACTCTAGTGTTGTGGAGTATGAATCTAATGGTACCTTGTCGATTCTTCAAAGCCACTTGTGGGAAATCCAACATATGGCAGGGGTGGTAACGATTGACAAAGCAGTTAGGTCTCTGATTCCCCAGATTATTTTCATTACTGCGTATTTGTATTGTGGAAGAGTCGGTATTGATAAGTCCATAAAAGATACCACTACAGACGATATTGAAGAAGGAGTTACGAATAAGTTTTTTACCAGAGAGTTGTTGTTGTCTCACATCACGGAGTTGGCTACTGATAACACAACAAACTTTGTTATTTCAGTTGCAAATTCTGATTCTATTACAGAAGGAATTTACAATAGGTTCTTTACTCAAAATAACTTCGATAGTGCATTTAATTCAAAATATGTTGGTGATTTGAATGAGTCTGATGACGTTCGACTTGTGACTTCACAGACGATGTCGAATTTGAATCTCAGTGTTGGTGGTGTTTCAGAGATGGGGTTCAATGTCAATTTCGTGCCACCGAACAATACTAACGCGAAGCTCTATGTGGAACGCGGCCAAGCAGGGGAAAATGTGTTGTATTTCGAAAACAAACCGATTGGTGCAACAGATGTGTCTTCGATGCCCTCTGCGGCACCACAATCACAGGCAGATTCATTAGGAAACTTCTCGGGTTATTTTGAGGGTCCTACAAGGGGAGTGCACACCGGGGACGTCAAAGGTAATGTTCAGGGATTTGTTTCAGATTTAGGAAATCACCCGATAATAGAAGCAAAACTACTGGGAGACGGAGAAGGGCATTGGGTCGGAACAGTGAATGGTGATGTCGTGGGAAAATTCGAAGGACATGCAAAGGTCATTACAGGATCTATTGATAATGCATCTCACGTAACAGTGGGAACTTTTGATTCGACAGCCTCTTTGCACGTCAAATCGTCTGACAGCCATTTCCAAATTTCGAACACAGACGGTGGAAGTGCTTTGATAGAATGTCTTTCCGAATCGCGTCTTGCGGTATCGTGTTCAGTCTTGGAAACCAACGGGATTGTTTGTGGAACCATGGATTGTTCAGAAACTTTGACAGTCAACGACTTGAATGCGAATAATATAAAGTGCACTGGGTTGACAAATAGTTTTTACGGTATCTTTGAGACAGGTAGGATTGAGGACGTATCCGAGATATTTGGTCTTTCTGCTTCTTTGAGCATCTGCAACACCGAGAGTAGTAACACTCTACAGCTCTCGTGTGCAGATTTGTTGTTTGATCGTAGCAAGGGAACAGAATGCATATTTGATAATATCTCTTGTAACACCTGTATATTTGATGAGGTAAAATCAAACAACATTAGTGTATCAAGTTTCCATGTTGAAAATCTATTTTTCGATGCATCTGTGTTTTTAGACAATCCCAATATAGTGTTCAATACGTTATCTGTTTCGGAAATAACTTCTAACTCGTTGTCGCTTGGTAATGTCCGTGTGAACAATATTACGACTGAAGGAGGAGCTTCTATGCCAAATATATTCTCTCAAAACATACATGCCGACTCGATAACCACACAAACATTGAGTATCTCTTCGCTTTATTTTCCGGAAGATTTTTCAATGAATATTCTTACTTTATCCGTTCAATCCCTTAGTATAGAAAGTGGCAACTCAAATACATTGTCTGTTGCAAATATATTTTACGACTCTTGTGAATCGTCTAACACAAAAACAACAGCCCTGGAATCTTCAACCATTAGTACAAACAGTTTTTTTAGTTCATTGTTATCTGTATCATCTGTAAATTGTGATTTTATACACTCGACAGATGCTGTAGCGCATAGCGTCAGTGTTTCGTCTTGTAATTCTGTCACCATGTTTTCTGAAAGTTTGAGCTCTTCTTCGATTTTTACAAACGATTTGAGTTGTTCTAATGCAATTGTCGCTCAAGCGTCTATATCATCGCTCGATTCTACTTTTATAGAAACCCAATCTCTTGATTCACACAGCCTGAGCGCGCAAACGTTGTTTTCAGATTCAATTTTAACTGTTGCACTAGAGGGTCGTACCCTTTCGGTAAATTTCGCGCATATTGATCACGGATCAGTACTCAGTATTGCTTTGTCTTTTGCTCAAGTGCAACAGTTGAAGTCTGATATACATTTGTCAAGTTATTTATCTGTAAATTCATCTTTTATTAATTCTTTGAGTACAGACACTCTGTCGGTCAACAGTGTGAACACAAACAGACTGAGATCCTATATTTTGTCAACTGGATCATTATTGGCTGATCTTTCACTAGTGCAGAACATATCTTGCAGCAATTCAATAAAAGCAGTTAACATGAATACAAATATCATTTCTGTTGGCAATATAATATCAGAAAGTATTGTTTCGCAAAACCTCAGTGTTAACAACACATATTCGCCTATAGCAGTTTTAGGATTATTGTCGGTTTCTAACGCTAATATACAAAATACATTTGCTTCAATACTTAGTTGTTCTGCATTGAAATGTGACGATATAAATGCACCAAGGGCTAATTTTGATATTTTGTCGGTAAATTCTATTGTAGGTGTGGATTTAACACTTTCGAGTGGTGGTGTCTCGAAGCATTTCGTAGAGTCATTGTTTTTATCAGTGAATGAATCAATAGAGACTGCGTTGAATGCGCTATCACTGCAGGATATAGATGGTTTGAATTCACTGTCATGCTCAGCGGGCAAAATCAACGTGCTGTCATCTGATACCATTCTAGTAGAGACTCTGCGTGGGCAGAATATATCGGCCTCGGAGATTGCTGTCTCATCGCTTTCGGTTGCCATTCTGCATGGCATTGTACTCACACAAGACCTCTCTGTCACTGGGCTGGTCGGTCATATTTCGGCCTCTTCTGTTACTGCGTCTGACCTGTCTTGTGGCACGCTGTTCATCGATCAAATAGTCCGATCGATTCCGCACGTCTCCGATACTGCAGATCCCGCTGTTCTGACAACTTCTACAGTTGGAGACTTCGCTCTCTTTGCCGAAGACACCAAACATTCTGGTGACATGATTATTGAAGGAAGTTTGTATGTAACAGACACGATTTTCATGGGAACACAACCATCTCTCAACATAGAGAATGTGCAAAATATGATTGCGTCAAGCATCTCAGTTGGAGAACTCGCGGTTGGAATGTTGACTGGGATAGGAGGGGGCACCCTAGGGGGAACGATAACAGATATAGTGAGCAGCCTCCTGAGCGTCAGTCCACATGATACGGTTCACGAGGGGAACATGCAAATCGAAGGCAACCTGCTGGTTTCTGGAGTTGTTCTAACTGGTGCACACAATAAGCTTATGCACAACCACGGTTCTTTCGAAATGGAAGGAACTCTGAGTGTTTCTGGTGATATATTTTCAAATGGAATAAATATTATTGATACGTTATTATCATTACAGCAAAGACTTGATTCTTTGGCTTAGTTCGTGGAAGCGGGGGCAAAGCTGAGGCGGACAGCGCTCATGGCAGTGCGTCAGAGGTTGACGTGCGGGAAGCTTTTTAAATGACCGCCATCAAAAATTAAACCGGCAACAGGGTATGTTGCAGTTAATGCAACTTTTCAAACATCTTAATTCGAATCAAGACTTTAAATTGCATACGCGGGCTATTCATAGTTGGTTTTTTGTGCTGTTTTTGAAGAGAAAAACAAAAAACTCTTCAATTGTCAACGCTCCACAGTAGAACACAAGCACCAAAGTAAGGCAGTGAAGAGGCTTACGTGGGCAAAGCGTCGTCTCACCAATCTTCACTGTGCGGAGGGATGTTGCTTTGAGAGTTGGTGTCTTTAGATCTCGTCCTCCCACCTACCTTCCGCCTATACTTTCGCTTCGTGCGAGTGCGTTTCCACCCCCCACGCCTTCTCGTTCGGAGATGTGGCATTTACTATGTGGCCCTATTTTCTTCCGCGCCGCCTCTTCATCGGATTCCAACGATAGACTGCGTACCCACCCAGGCCCTGAACCAGCATCATGATGGCTGCGTACTTGAGGTAGTACGTCGAAGGATCTAGCTTCTGGAATTCCGGGTCACAGACAATGTTCACATTGACCGGCTCGGATCGACTACATAGTTCGATCCGTTTGTTTTCCCCTGGCTCGTAAGAGAGATATCGACCCTGTTTTTCACTACTCGGGATGTCCACAAGAGCAAGTTTGTACTGCCAGCTATTGCAAACAAGAACGTAGCTTATGATACATGCGACATTTATCATCATTGGCATTGTTGCCAAGGTCTTCAAGCCCTTTCCTCCTAACTCAGCCCAAAAACTCTGTGATGTCTGCATGGTATGAAGTCGTGGGTTGTGGATAGCATGAATCTCTCTATTCGGGAAAATATTGAAGACCTGGAGAATGCGGCGGTGCCCAGATGGCGAATATCCAACTCCACGGTGGTGGAGGTTGGCATGGAATATGAGCATATCCCCTGGTCGGAACTGGAGTTTCTTCTTCTGGGCCCACTTTTGTGCAGTGGACGTCTCTTTGAACGTAGGGAGATGATGGGTTCCCGGAACAACCTCAACCTCAGCATCGTCGAAATAGATGAGGCATGTGTAGATGGGGATGAGCTCCTGGTCCGTGTGGTTGTAGATGTCTCCGTGATGTAGGGCGGCGTCGGTCGAGTTGTTATTATCGCTAAAGCGAAACTTTCCGTAGATCGGGTTTGGTATCACGGGAACGGCGTTGTTGATGGCAGGGAGCATCTGCGTGTCAATGTATCTTTTCATGGCATGGTAATCAACAGTCCCATCCTGGTTTACCGCCTGCAATCCAGCTCCCGAATTCTGGTCCCAGACTCTGTCGATCTTGTAGTAGCCTTGGCTGTGTAACTGTTTGATGGGGTTCTCAGTGCCATGGGGGTGAGAGTGCACTCGAGGTCGAGACAATGGAAAAGAATGTATGTGATCTGGATGACGGTCCAGACGGATGGGGTGATCGACCAGTGGGGGGTGCTTGGAGCCTAAGTGGCTGACCCTGTCCCTGTACTGGTGACTTGCCTCTTGATGTCTCATGTCTATTAATATGTAGACCATGAGCCCCAAAAGTATGATCATCATGGGAGACAGTGGTGTGGAAACAAGAATTATTTTACGATTGATGCGACTCATTTAACTTCACATAATAAAAAAATTATTGACATGTAATATACATGATTGCCAGTTTAGCGCCCCTTCCTGATGGTCCACCAGGTAGAGTAAGTCTAAACTAAGAACCCGCCCCCTGTGACAGATGACGCGACCGAGGTTGACGCAGATTCTGGATCAGAGTAATTAAAAAGAAAATAATTCATGAATACAAATGCAAAAAATTCATATATCTATTGAAGGTAACATTGGGGTGGGTAAGTCTACTCTACTTTCTAATATATATAAGCATTTCAAAAAAAATGAGAAAGTTTTTTGTGCTTGGGAACCATTGCATGAATGGGACAATAATGGATTCTTGGGAGACATGTATTCGAAAAGAATAGAACATGCTGAGTTTCAATATATGGTTATTTCGAGCATGTATCATACATCATTCATGGGTCTCTCGAAATCGGAGATACTGATACAGGAAAGAAGTATGGATGCTGCTTTTGAGGTATTCACTAAAAACAATGTGGAAAACTCCAGAAGCGTTGAGTTGTTGAAATACTCATACGACAAACTGAAAGAATCACTTGAGGAGACGTTTTCTTCTCGAAAAGTTAGAATATATCTTAAGGTTCCTCCGTTTGTAGCCTTCTGCAGAGTATGTCAAAGATCCAGATCGTCTGAGTCAAACATGACTGAAGAGTACATCACCGCCATCAACGATTCATACGAAGAATGGCTTGGTCTCTCTTGCAACACGGATGAAATCATTCCAATTGACGCCTCGCGCAGCATAGAAGAGGTCTCACAGGATGTCATAAGGGCAATCTCGTGCTTTGTACAACCGAACGGGCTTGAACCCAAAAAATTATTTCAATGACGCGTAAAAAAGTCTCTTTTAAGTCTCTTGTTATAGAAACATAATGACCTTTTAGGTGTGGAGCTCCCGGAGCAGCCACATTTATTCAACTCTTATTCAACTCTTATTCAACTCTTATTCAACTCTTATTCAACTCTTATTCAACTCTTATTCAACTCTTATTCTATTCAACTTGTATTTGTTTGGAACATTCAGATAATTTTTCGGTTATCAAACCTAGCTGCGCGACCATATGGTTGTCAGCTGCGTAGGTGTTCTGCAAATGACCGAGACCTGCCAGTGAAGATATAGTGTATTTCTTAAGGGTTTTCCTCAGAACTCTTGTTTTCTCAGTTACCGGTTCGCTAAAGAGTTCAGCGTGCCGTTCCACTTTTTTGAGCAGGGCTTGAAGATATTCAACAACGTCACTTCGATTGGTCCCGGAGTACCACCGGTACGTACCTTGCAACCACATCTTTCCTGAAAAGATCACGAGTTCCTGTTTGCCCGGGAGCTTGTTCACTCCTAACTTGTCGTGGTCCTTGAGCTGGCTAACCACACTAAGATCGACCAAAACTCCATCTATATCCATTTGTAGAGAGTATACTTTTTTTTCAACCACATTCCTATTTAAAGACAAGCTTACGGGTAGCTCCATTAAAAATCATGAATGAGGTCGAGACCATGAATGTTGATGTTGCCACCACTTCTGAGACGGAGACCCGTGAGAACACTATTGAGACTTTCTTCGAGAAGATCGATGAGCTCAACAATCTCACGAAGTGGTTCAACCGGCAGGGGCGTATATTTCTTCGCAAGAGCAACAAGAGTCGCCGCCGCCGCAACACGTCAACGAACGCTAAGAGTGGTTTCTCTGTGCCTGTCAAGATCGATCCGATACTTGCTGAGTTCCTCAATGTGAATCCAAACGAGTATATGCCTCGTACCGAGGTAACCAAGCGTCTCACTGAGTACATCAAGAACAACTCCCTCCAGTGCGAGGATAACAAGAAGCTCTTTGTTTGTGACGAGAAGCTGGCAAAGGTTTTCTCCATTGACGTTGGCACTCAGACCAACTGGTTCGAGATGCAGAAGTTCCTGGCTAAGCTTCTCACCTCTGTCAAGAAGGATGTGGCCAACAAGGACGCGGGAAACGCACCTACAAACGCACCGGCAAACGCGCCTGCAAACGCGCCTGCACCTGCACCTGCACCTGCACCTGCACCTGTGCCCGGGGGGGAGGCAAGCAAGAAGAAGCTCAAGAAGGCTGCTGTCTAGTCAGATGTTTGGGAGAGGGTTGCTAAGGGTTTTGGAGCGGTAGTTTTGAACATTGGGTCAGTTTGCATGGTTAGGAAAGGTACGAGCATGCTTTAAACATTTTAATACTTAAAGGATAAAATATCATAAAATATAAATGCAAGATATTTCTCTTTTCTTACTTGAAAACTTTCCAAATGATATGAAAGCACTTGGAGATTTAAAATTCAGAACACCAAGATGTCATGACGACAAAATTCCAATAATTGTTCTACCAGAATGTGTATTCAATAGAATAAGCACATTCAAGGACAAACAATATCTGCATATTGATTTTCAACCGCCTGAAAAATCTAAGTTTTCCAAAATTATATCATGGGTACAAAGTCTATCATCCAAACCACTTTATGCATTTTTAAATGATTTGGATGATGGAGTTTTTCAAATGAAAGTAAAGCTTCCAGCTGAATTTTCAATAATAAACACCGATGGATCCGAAACAAATTACTTCCGTTCATCAAATGGATCAACAATAACATGTGCGATTGAATTGCCATGCGTTTGGGAAACTAACACCAACATTGGAATATCATTCCAATTGCTGCAGTGCAAAATTATAAAGAACCAACAGTGTCTGATACAGGCCATGGATGAAGATCCAAATTATGTGCCGTTCAAGCCGATTCAAAGTTCAGGGTCTTCGGTGTAGGGGAATGTAACCTCAGTTTGGGGAGGTGTTATCGCAAGACCATTGTCTTCACATCGCATAGTTCCACAAGGGGTGGTATCCACTGTAGAGTTGATCAGGGCGAGACCGTTTTTCTGTAAATAATTTCTATACTCCGTGGAGTTCCACGACTGAATGTTGGCTTCATTTGCAATCTTCGAATTCAGTTTGCACACTGGTGAGTAATTTGTGAAAAATCTTCCATCCTGCATGGCTCCAGTAAGTGTATGAGTGTTCGACATCTATATACTTTATACAAAGATTTTCTTTAAAGATAATAAATTATTCAACTCAAAATGCTGGAAAATGTCTTTTCCAAAACAAAACCAATACAAGGAAAAAAGCAGTTATCACTGAAGTATGAACCTAGAAATACTTCTGAATGTTGTATTTCGGAAAGTGATTTGCTTAATGTAAGACACTGTCTTGAGAATGAAAGATTCTTTGCTGTACATTCCGAGTCAGGATGTGGTGCAACTATTTGTGTCAAGTGCATTGCCAACGAAATGGGATCATTTTTTGTGCATGAAGTGTCATGTTCAAATAAATGTTTAGAAGTTATAAAAGTAATAAAAGAAAATATAAAAAATGTACTTCTAGCGCTCCAACAGCAGGCTAAGAGTATACTTTTCTTCATCAAAGATATAGAAATCATGAAACGAAACGAAAGATTGCAAATTACATCTGCAATAGAAGAATCTAATGTGCGTGCAGTGGTCTTCTTCAACAGTATGTCGTATCATACCAAATGGAAAAAAATTACATTCGCTCCACTCGATATAAATGACAAAATGCTACATCTTTGCTGGATTTGTGCTGAAGAAGCAATCGACCTAGATCTAGAAAACATACACCAACTTTCAGAGTTCACTGACTTGAGAAATGCCATAAATTCACTAGCATTGAAACAATCCACAAACATAAAAGAACGAGACCACCATTGCATAGATGACTACAGTAAAATGTTGTTTGCGCACGAAACTATAGGTCATCACGACATTGATGTTGTATCAACATTTGCAGATCTCATTTGCTTTCACGATATTGCCGAATTCAAAATAACAAGATACTGGTATACCGAAATCATAAGTGACTACATAGACAATAACAACTTTGAGTACAATCACAAACAATCATTTGTAGCTAGAAACGCTCAAATGGTTCACAGACTTACGTGCCTTCAAAATGCCTGCAAAGTGATTTCGATTCATCCAGCAGAAATGAAAATATACGCGGGTTTATACAGAGATTTGTTGCTACAAAACATAAATCCTCTGAAAACTGCATCTGCTAATTATGATTATGAAGCAAAAGCACTATACAAGATTGCTAAACTCGGAGCGTCTGCACATCAATGCAAAATTCTTAAGAAGACTCTACTAAAGTAATGCTCAACTATAAGTGAGAATGAAACTACGGCCTTTCTAACTTTCTGTTTTTTTACTTTCTGTTTGCTACATTTTTTTCAGTAATAGGAAGATCCAACCGATCGTATATCCAACTCTTTCTTGTAGTCGAGCAATCTAGACCTTATGAGTCCAAAAATAGCATAACAAAACGCAACTATAAGCCCAGTTCTCACGCTTTGATCATTTCCTAAAATTGAATTAGGAAACATGTACCGCACAATGTAAAAACCAAAAAATGCCACAAAAAAGTCAAATTGATACACATTGAACATCATTATGAACTTGTCTGTGGTACTAGATTGGCCGTGAAGTTCTGTAAAATTTCCACCATCTACTGAAATATATTCGGACATTGTTTTTATTTATTGCAAACATTTTTAATGGAAACACTACACAAATAAACAACTACGCGTTATCACTATCCACCGACTGCACAAACTGCCTCGTGTAGGACACCGAACGTGCGGAAGCTTCTGCGTACCACTTAACCAGGGTTGGTCGCGTCACATTCACCATACGGCAAAGATTATCGACAGCAATGCTCAAGTTGTATTTCTCAGTGAGGAACAAGACACTCACGACAACAATCATGTTGCACGATCTTGCGTTGAGATGTTCCATCTTTGAAATCCTCTTAGCCTGAGCGCTCACCATCTTCGACAATTCGGAGCTGAAACCAAGGGCGGAACAAATGCGCAAGCAGTATGTCTCTGCTTGCGCCTGATGCACTGTCATCCCCGACTTGTGGAGCATAGTGAGCACGTGCTTCTTCTGAGAATTCATCGTCTTCGTTGGTTGATTGACACGCTCTAACTTCAAGATAGCCGCATCTGTCACGCCAATGCTGAACTTCTGACAAGCGACAGAAACACAAGAGATGAGTATGCCCACCCGTTTTGCACCCCTCCACCGGCTATGCTGCTCTTGAACCACACTGAAGATGTCAAGTGCCTCAGCTTCCACCGCATCGCCAACATGAAGATCTGTACAGACGCTTTTGATGAAGTCTCGACCCTCTGCGTACACCCTTTGTTTGTTCCCTCCAGTGATCCCTTTATGAATCCTCTCCAACTTCTTGTCACCCACGACAGTCCCGCCAACATACCAGCCTTCATCGGCAGCGGAAGCACGCTGTTTGACATCGTTGATGCCTGCAACCCACTCCATTGCCTCCGGGACTGAACACATCACACACCCACAATGGGTACACACTCTAAACCCGTCAAAGATGTCGCATTGCTTATGCTCACACGCAGGATGATCACGCTCATGATCACTTCCGTAGTCACGCATGTGCTCTCCTTTTTGAAGGAGAGGTGACTTTGCTTTTAATATGACCGCCCAGATCGCAATCTCCTTCTAGGCGGTTCTGTTTGGCAGACCGGGATTGCGCAGTCTGGTTCCCGCTCGGTTTGAACTGGTCGGGTGGAAACCGGCTCAGAAGCCATACTTCTACTTTCCAGACCCTCGAAATAAGCGCGTCTCATCTCTCGAAGCGTCCATGGTGATGGGTTCTGCTCCGCTTCTTCCTCTCCCTCTTCCTCGTCTAACGGGTTTTCTCGTTGCTCTTCTTCTTGTCTGCAGCACACAACCTGGCTTTCTTTCCGATCTGAGACTCCCGCCTGATTGGTTTGTTCCATCTTTGTTTCATTTGACTCACGTTCCATATCTTCTATCAACGAAAGAGCATATGCCAATTCTTGTTCTTCTAAAATATCTCTACTAAGCATTTTTGTTGATTTTTTGTGTATTCTTACCTTTAATTTTACACGCGTACATTACGCATATTCTTGGGCGACATGGGCGGCATGTTGGGCGGCATGTTGGGCGGCATGTTGGGCGGCACGCGTGCATCACGTATATTCTTGGAAGAGGATTTAGCCATATTTCCCATATTCGTTTTCATGCTATTAATATTTACAATTGGCGTTCCTCTGTTTATTTTTTTGATTGAAATAGAAGAAAAGTTAGGCGAGTTAATTTTTCCAATATATCTCTTCAAATCATTTTGAGTTACATGTTTAGAAATATTCTGTCTAATTACTGATACACCTAACGGATTCAACCCCAATGCAGTATTGAATGGAGTTTGTATTAATAATAGAATTAGAATTGTGTTGAAATGAACATAAGTTTCACCAAAGATCTTGTGTACTAAAAACATAAACAGACATAATATAGTTACAAGTGGAAACACTGCATGTAATACAAGCAAATTGGATGAAAGAACATTATAATTGCCATCTTTTCTTATTTCATCCTTCCAGTTCAAAACTGTTAATCTTTTTGTAAAGAATGAATCATCATTCTTTACTTGTGCAACTTCAATGTAAGGAACACACCCTATTACACTGTACAATAATAATAAAATTATGCTTATATCTTTCATAGTGTATTCAGAAAAAGCAATAACTGAAGTAAAAACTATCAAACTCAAAACAAGTGCAACTCCAAAGAAGTTTCTAAGTGAATCAGATTTGTTTTGTAGAGTGTTAGACCAAATATTTATCCTTTTTTCGAAATTGTTTTTTTCCATTTGATATTACGAAACAAATTTATTATAACCCTGTCGTCTTTCTTCTCTGCTGCAGACGGGCTTCTTACTCCGCACTGACCGCATTTTCATCATCCGGAGGGGCGGGTGGTGTAGATGCTTCAGGCAATGCAAGCGGAGAACCTGGAGGTGCCGGGGGGCGTGGTGCAGCAGAACGATCCGGAGCACCAGAAGAAGGCACAAATCCAGCGGAGATGTGTGGAACAGTCACAAACTGATTGTAGAGGTCCTGGGCCATCCCAATCTTGATGAACAGGTGGGGGGCGACCTCCCAATCGCGCTTGAAAACATGGAGAGTGAAGTTGTGGACGCGATTTTGCTCCATGAGACTGTAAATCTCCTGGAAAAGATACCCCAGGTCGAGTGGATAAAACTCAGTAAGCTTGTACACCCTCTGGTGAGGGACAACAATCAAATGGGTCTTTCCTTGCCAGTTGAGATAAAAGTTCGCGAGACGCCCCTGATAGTACACGTGAGTGTTGGGTGCATACTTCTGCTCGCGATGGGGGCGGTTGTTGTTGTTGCGCGGAGAACGAGACGGGTTGTTCTGTGGGGCTGACATGGTTTGCTGTACTACCAGCTTTGTAGGCGATCCTTTTAATACGATCCTTATTTTTTTTCTCGGTAGCTATATTATGATGAGCAAAACCAAGGGGGACGACATAGAAACTGCTAGAAGGGCGTGCGAATTCAAGATAGCATCACTAAATATTACCCCGGACACTATAGTTACAGTGTTACAGTATGCAATGGAGGCAGTCGAGGTCACTACGCTCAAAGGAGATGAAAAGAAAAAGGCAGTGATGGACATTGTCAGAAAGACAGTAGAGGATGTACCTACACAGAACTATATGAAAAAAACTCTCATTGAGATGATTGATAATGGTATCGTTTCTCACACGATCGATATCATTGTTTCTGCCTCGCGAGGCAACCTTAACCTCAACGGAATGGCCAACACTAGTAAGGTCGTCTGCACAAACCTTATACCCCACTTAGGGACGTGCCTTAAATGGTGTTTCTCAAAGAAAACTCAGTCCACCACGATCAAGTAGCTCGGCTTTCGCCTTCGCCACACCTCAGGAAAGACAGCCGCAGGGTATCGGTCATCTGCGTCCACAAGCTCGAAATCGCTTTTATTCTAAAAAAAACTATTTTGACTCCCCAGTGATGTAATCGGATACGGTGTGGATCGAACGAAACAAGCACAATACATTGTTGAACGTACCTAAAACATTGCTAAAATACGAGGGTTGATTTGTCGCGAGACAACACCACAGCCTATCTGGAGCTGTAAGTCTGAAGTATCGATGTCATGAGAGCTGAAATCCTTGCACATCTGCCTCTTCCCTTTCACAATCGTACGACGTCCTTCTGTTGTGTCACACCTGCAGTAGCATTTCATGACCGCCTTCTTCGTCAGTGTGTTCACGAGCAGATACACTGTATTTGTAGCGTGTTCTCTCCCAATATTTATACAAAACTGGGAATCGACTCGTGCTATAATATTCGATCTCACATTATTGTTCGTAAAAGTAAATGCACTTGAAAGTGTGACACCTTTGTACTGCTTGGGTAGTTTCTTCTTATTGCACACTGTCCGAAACCAAGTGTTCAGAGTGTCGAGCTCGCTCAATGAAAGGTCCTTCTTGTTCTGCAACTTAGACTCCACAGAATCCAAGCCTTCTGATAATTTTCTCTTCGGGGCTTGTGTGATCAATCCATCTGGAACGTCAAACAGACTTGAATCTTCGAACCAACTGGGAGGGGACTTGTTGAACTCAACAGTGTCAGATTGAGAACTCACCCTGATTGATGTTTTATTCAATATTTCATACACAGTATCAAAGTCCATGTTGTTTTCGTGTGTAGTATGTGAATAATCATTCATTATTGTCAATAATGGAACATAAGGTCTTCCTTCGTCAATCTTGCCACTTCCACCACATTTGTCGCACAAATCTCTTTGTTTCTGAGAACATTTGCATTTTGAACCCTTTCTAGAATAATTCATTCTGAATCCATTTGATTCATACACAACTTTATCAATATCATCATCCCAGTGTGTTGGACCATGCTTTTCCAAATTGTTTTGAATTTTTTGAACAACAGCCTCTCTGACTCTCAGCATTTTCTCTTTATTGACAATCAGAGTTGGACATATTAGGTGAATGCCATATTTGTAGCACTTTTTCTGATTCTTTCGAGCTTGTTTGACATCAGTCACGGAACAAATCAGTTCGAAACTATCAACAGTGTCATCAAACAATTCATTGAGAGTTGAAACAACTAATTTACAAATGTTTGTGTACAACTCATTTCGATCAATGACATCATACATGAAAACGTCGAAATCGAAAAATATCTTGTACAATGGGTGTGATCGTTGCTCCACAATGAACAACTTCTCTCCATCACATATACTCTCAGCGCAAACTCTCAAGAATCTTTCATATTCATTGTCAGGAACAGACAATTCACCACCATCCATCAGATTGTGAGTTCGGAGCTTCACATTTTCGTCCTTGTCTTTCTGAGTAAACTTCCATTTTGACGTACTGACTTTACAACGGAAGGATGACATGGCATTCATTACATTGACCTTTTTTTTAAACCCAAAGTTACGCTTTTTTTTCTTTACTCATGACAATGGAAATTGGCCAAAGAGTATACTGCAAGAGTGACGACCTTTCTCTTGATAATGTTCAGGGAACTATTACAAGAACAAAAGTCCTAGGTTGCGAAGATAGTGTCACAGTATTACTTGATGGAGATGAAGGAAAACAAGTTGCCTTCTTTGGATCAAAATTAAACTGCATTGGAAGAACTGGACCTTTATCCAAGGATCCTACAAAAAATACCGCCACGGAAGAAGCACCACCGGCACTACCGGCAACTCTCAAGAAGAAAGTAACAAAGAAAAAAGTATCCAATACTACTTAAAGATAAACATGCAACATTTCTCAAATGACTACTCGCTCAGAGACAGACACACTTAACGTTAAAAAACGTGACGGAACTGTAGTTCCTGTTTGTTTGCAAGAAATACAAAACAAACTCATCAAACTTTCCACAGGACTAGACGTAGACTCAGCGCGTGTTGCAATCAGAGTATGCGAGTCTTTAACTAATGGTATATCCACATCGCAGCTTGATATAATTGCCTCAGAATCGTGCATGGAGTTCTACACAACACATACAGACTACGAAATTCTAGCAGTGAGAATTATTCTTGATGACATGGATAAAAAATACAAAAACACATTCAGTGACTGTATGAAAGAAATCAATGAAACAAAAAGACTCTCTTTTGAATTCTACGAAACGGTAAAACTCTATAAATCGGAATTCGATAAAATAGTTTGCCAAAAGGAAGACAAGAACCTATCATTCTTTGGTCTCAAAACACTCATCAACAATAAGTACCTCTTGCTAGACACCAACGGGCGTACTTGCGAGAAGCCGTGCTACATGTGGCTCAGGGTTGCCATTGGAGTCCACCTGCACCTCGTCAAATCATACTCATCTTCCGAATTCCTCGGCAAAGTTAGCAAGACGTATAAAATGCTACAACAAAGACTCTACACGCACGCAACACCCACGCTCTTCAACGCAGGAACATTCAAGCCTCAATTTGCATCTTGCTTCCTCATGTCACTCAATGATGACAGTGTTGAAGGAATATATTCGTCACTCTCCGAAGCAGCCAAAATAAGCAAGCACGCGGGTGGAATTGGAATGCACATGCATAATCTGAGGGCCAAAGATAGCATCATAAATTCCACTGGCTGCCTCACGGACGGACTGCTTCCTACGCTTAGAGTTTTCAACGAAAGTTCACTACTCGTCAAACAGGCTGGCAAAAGACCAGGGTCCATATCCATCTGGCTCTCACCAGATCACGTTGATGTCTTAGACTTCATAGATATTCGAAGGAACCGGGGGGAAGAGTACAAGCGCTGTCGTGACCTCTTCAGCGGACTGTGGATACCCGATCTATTCATGAAAAGGGTATCCGAAGATGCAGTTTGGTACCTTTTCAGCCCCGATGACGCACCCGGACTGGCCGATGTCTACGGAGAAGAATATGAACAATTGTACAATCAGTATGTAGAAGACAAACGGTACCGAAAACAAATCAAAGCCAGAGAAATCATGGTCAAAATTTGCGAATCACAAATAGAAACAGGAACACCTTACATGTGCTACAAAGATGCCGCAAACAAACACTCAAACCAAAAGAATATTGGGGTCATAAAATCATCCAACCTTTGCACAGAAATCATGGAAGTATCCACTCCAGAACGTATTGCCGTGTGCAATCTAGCATCAATCTGCCTCAGTCAATTTGTCCTTGCTTCGGAGCAAACAGAGCAAACATTCGATTTCACATCTCTCGAGGCAGTGGTCAGGCAGGTTGTTCACGCACTCAACGACGTCATAGATGGAACATATTACCCTCTAGAAAAAGCAAAATTGTCAAACCTCAAGAGCAGACCACTCGGAATAGGTGTGCAGGGATGGGCCACTCTCCTGTTCAAACTCAATCTGCCCTACGACAGCGAACAGGCCATGGAACTTAATAAGCAAATTTTCGCCACTATCTACCACACGGCATGGGACGAAAGTGCCAATATCGCAGAAAAAGACGGACCCTACCCTGATTTCGCAAACTCACCACTAGCTGATGGCGTGCTACACTGTGACACCTGGGGGGTGCCTCTCGACGAAAGATACGACTGGGACGCACTCAGAAAGAAGGTGGCAAACGGAGTCAGAAACAGTCTCCTTACCACCGTCATGCCTACTGCATCAACCGCGCAAATCTGCGGCAACACCGAGGCTTGTGAACCACAAACCTCAAACATCTACGTGCGCAGAACCCAGGCCGGCGAGTACGAACAGGTAAACAAGTACCTCGTTAAAGCACTACAAGACCTCAACTTGTGGAACAAGGCAATGCGTCATGAAATCATCCGATATGATGGGTCCGTCAAGGATATCACCACAATACCAGAGGATATCAGACTCACATACAGAACCGCATACGAACTCTCCCAAAAGGTTTTGATCAATCAAGCAGCCGACAGAGCACCCTACATAGACCAGAGCCAGTCCATGAACATATTCATGTTTGATCCGTCCATCGAAAAGGTCTCGTCCATGCACACATACGGCTGGAAGAAGGGCCTCAAAACCGGCATGTACTACTTGAGATCACGACCCAGATCCAGGTCTCAACAATTCGCCATTCCACTAGAAGCACAGGCCGACTGTGCTTCCTGCTCCGCGTGAGGCGCTTCAGCAGCGTTAATCTTAATATAATTGTCATTTTCCGTCTTCCTTCTATGGCATCCGGGGCAAAAAGCTTGCATGTTGGACTCATTGTCTAGGAGCGCACGGGTGTACAACTTACCACTGGTGCCGGGTGGGTTTGAAGGTGTAATTTTAGAAAAAACGTTTCAAAAATCTGGATCAAAATTTTCAACCCAAAAAAAATTTTCCCCCCAAAAAAATTTCCCCCAAAAAAATTTCCCTTAAAAAAATTTCCCCCAAAAATAATTTGAGTTCAAGATTTTTTGTGTCCCCCCCCCCCCTTCATTTTTCTTCGCGATATATTTTAAGACAATATTTAAGGATTTTGGCAGGAGGAATGCAAGTGCTTCAGTGTCAGGAGAAACCAACCCTGGTACCAGGCTGGTACCAGGCTGGTACCAGGGTTAAAGACAAAAATATGTTAGTAAATTATAGTATGCCAACAACTACATACAAGGACCCCCGAGTGTGTGCGTGTGGATATACATCAATTGACGCTAGTAACTGGTCTAAACACAAAAAGAGATGCGAATTAGTTATTACTGGTGACAAGGAGCGGATTGCATCACTTGAGAAAGACAAAGAGGATTTGAAACAACTATTAGCCACCAAAGATAGACAAATAGAAGAACTCATTAAGGTGGCAAAGAAACCGAGGACTGTGCACAACACAACCAACAATAAATTCCTGGTAGAGCAACACATAAATGCATTTGGAAAAGAGTCAGTTAACCATATTTCACAACAACAAATACAAGCGTTACTTGCCGACCCAGTTAATGCAGTGCCTCAGTTCATCAAGTTGAAGCATCGCAAGGCCCCAGGTGGTGTGAATCAGAATTTGAGAGTACCGAACCAGAAGCGAGCGATATACCAGGTTGTTGTTCCGGGGGACGAAGGTAAGGAGTGGGAAAACAAGTCAAAAGGAGAAGTATTAGAACAATTATATGATGACAATTCGGGGCAATTAGAAGCTGAGGCGGATGAAGAGACTCGCGTGGGGTCGCAGTTTCTTGATCATCAAGAGAAAATTCGAGCATCGGAAAGCGGGGGGGACGGTGGAAGAAAATATAAGGAGCAGCTGGACAAGATTCACTGCGTCGTTTCTGTGTAGGGAGCATTATCGTCTTCAACACATTAGATTTTTCCTAATTCCATCACTTGTACGAAGTCAGGAAGTGTCCTAGGGCGGTGGCGGACGGGTGGTTTAGCAAAATACCCGCGGGTCAAAACCAATTGGATCATTTGTTTCCGTTTCTGTACACATTCCATGCATACCCGCTGGCATTTACAATTTCCTGTACGTGTCCACCTCCAAGCTGGTGCTTGAGAGACAAGTGTTAATGCCCATGTCAACTTTTCAGTTGGTGTTTTCGAAACATCCAAAAACATCAATTTTGATATTATCAAATGCTTACATGTGAAACAATTACTGTAGAAAAAAAAAACGAAATCATCAATAACAGCAACTTTCATTTTCATATCAAAGTAATTAGTCTTTATTTTAATATAAGATTCGAAAACCAAATGTACTCACGATCACTTTGTGTTTCACAATATTCTTTCAATAGATTAATGAGTTTGAAATGTCTAGGTAAAAAACGGTAGAGGTATTTTATTTTGTTCTGAGTAAATTGTTTGTATTGAATGAGCTGGCGTTTCCACACGGACGAATTGCGATTGGTTTCATAGAAGTTATACCAATCTAGTAAATTAGTAAATGTTGAGCTTGTTTGTCTGGGGTGGGGTGCTGTGCCAAACCAAATGCAAAAATGTGCAAGAACGGTCACAGCTTTGTGTAGATCGCCTTGTTCCGCTTTTTCGGGTACAAACGTTTCATTCTTTACATAGTTTGTGAAATTTGGTGTTATGTCTGTGATGTCGGGGGGTGCTGTTGTGCTTGTGCTTGTGATATCGATTGTTGTACCGGAACTACTGTTTTTTACATTACGTATGCCAACCTTGCCAGTTATATGCGGAGGTGTCATCACAGGACGAATAAGTAACTCAAGAACACCGATCAATGAAGTGCCCGTAATGGGGAAAGCCAAAATTTGTTTATCTTTTCTATTGTAATTGGGATTTTCAAGAAAAAATCGTCTGTTGATGTTTGCTTGCTTTTGCGGCTTGGTGATTTTATTGATGGCTTGCTGGTGCTTCTCAATTATGTACATATGCGGATAGATCACATATGATTCTATCAAGCTTCTTATATCCATATCGGAAAGATGAGCCTGTTTTCCTTTTGCAATCAGATAAAAAAGATCGTTCACTTTATCTAGAAAAGATTTGATTCTTGACTGTTTGGTGTTCAAGAAGTTAGCACTAAAGTTGTTGACCTCATTTTTTTGTGCCTTTTGCTTCAACTCATTCATTTGCCAGAAGCGGGAAGGGAAGCCTGTTACCTTCATTGCTGTCCTCACAAGGTCTATAGATTGTTCTTTTGTGAACATGGGAACGACACTGGCAGATATTCCGTGATTGTTATTGCCTGAATTTAGGTTTGATATATGGTCAAGAGAGAATTTAACAAAATCTCTTGGCAATTTTTTTAAGAATTCAATGGCATAATCTAATGAATTACTTGGGGTGTAAGTCCAATCTATGTATCTATCAAATGCTTGTGGTGTAAATCTAATAACAATCATAAATTGATGATTTTCTTCTGAAAGTCTTACACTAAAATGACCGTTTCTAAGGGGACCGAGTATAATATTGTGGTATGCCTGCAAATACCGCAAACTCTGCTTCAAATCGCTCGTTGCTCCTACCGGAGGAGGCGGTACTCCTTGGGTAGAAGGAGTATCGCCTTGCCATGGGAATTTGGGATCCCCTCTTATTGTAGATACCAATTTAGACAATTTATAATATTTCTGCCAGTCATCATCCGGAAGTTTTGAATTTGGATTAAATTGAGCAGCATTACCATGTGCTTTTTGTACAATAGCATTTCGGATTTGTGTTCCGGATCCTAAGGGTACTGTTTGTCCGATTCCATCAAAGAAGTTATCGCTTAGTTTGATGTGTTTTAACGTCAAGGTATGTGTTGTTGTTTCTAAATTTAACATTTTTGTAAGTATACGGGGATTCATTAGTAATAAATCCTTTGCAATTGTATGATACTTTACTACTTGTGATGTTGTGACGTTCAATTGCAAGTTTTTGGATGTAGTTGCAAATTCTTTGAGTGCTTGCCTTACTTTGTTCAAGTCCACTTGACTCTGACCTTTTTTTTGTAGGGTTTGTTCAAGTGTGTTTTTGGATGGCTTTTTTTTATTACTATTGTTATTCTTATCTTCTGCGAGTCTATTGAGGAGTTTGTTATCATTGTTATCATTATTCATTCTTAATGTTAGCAAACAAAATAAAATATAAGGTAAATATAGAATGTTAAAAATTTTGAAAAGAATGTTTGAACCATCGTCTGAACAGGCGATAAAAGATAGAATCAGTAGAAGGATGCATAATCTGCAACTAAGAACACGTATGATGGCCACGCAGGCACCAAATAATGATGGACGTGTTATTCTAAATCAGAGAAAAGAATCAAATCAAATAAAAAGAAAGAGACTTGATGAGTTGTTACAAAAAAATAATTTGAGTAATAGTGCCCGTCCAATTATTAGGGTGAATAAAAATGACAAAAAAAAACTTGTAACATTCATTGTGCCATTTGCAACACCAAACAAATCAAAAAGTGCCAGTATATATTTGACTTCCATTAAACATGAGAAACAGAACAGAGGAGAGTTCAAAAATATAGATATTATCAATGTCCAAAATAATAATTCAAAACTTAAGTTCACGTTGTCTAGTAACAAAAATATGACTATTCCAATACCTGAACATTTTGTGGAGAAGATTTATGGGGTAGATGTAATGTTCAAGAAAAGTAACATTGAAAAGGAGGATTTAATTAACTGGTCGAAGTACAAGATGGTTGGAAAGAATATTAAGTATGTGAAACACTTGGTTTCTGTATCTGAGTTTTTTGAAGAAGAACCCCTAATGAAATTATACGGTCCTGCCGGCCTTTGGAACAAGTACGGAGACTTAGTAGCATCTAAAGTACAGGAAATGAAGAGCGTGGTGGATCCTAAAAATTTCGTTAAATTTCTGGGAGCAACCTCTGAACAAAGTAATGCCCTTGCAGCTCAATTGTTTGAGTTAATGAATATATACATTAATCTAGAAAAAAGAGTTTTCAAGAATAAGACAAAAATTTATGTACAACCACTGTACAAAAATTATATAGTTGCGGAAGGCAATCATCTTATTGAGAACGCAACACATCTTCCCAAATTCTGTAATATTCCATTCGATTGGCGTGTACACCTTGTACACGCTACCATGCTTGATCAAAATACTGAAAAAAAAGGAAAAAATATCAAATACCCAAATGGGTTTGACATGTCGACTAAGGAGGGTAAACAAAGTTTCGTCACTCGTTTAGAATCTGCAGATGGCGTTGGTGGTACGTGGATCGATTTTCAAGTTCATTTGATGCAGAGTATGAATACATCTGATAGGTCCCTGGAACTGACTGACACTAAAAAATCTAAAGTGCATTCTTTTCTAAATAAGTATGGTCCACATGGAACCAAAGAGGCAAAAAAGAATAATTATATGAATAGAAATGTTTCACAGCACAGTGCTGAAAGACAACAAACCGCGAATGCGTTTTATTACAATCTCTTTTTGAAGAAATACAGACCATTCCTTAAACAGTCGTTTCACACCATTGGGTCCATTCGTTACCCTCATTCTGATAGTGTGTCGTGTCCACTGACAAAGAGAAATCACGTTTGGCAATATGAGTTCAATAAAGAAAGACGTCTTAATACTCGAATCAACAGTAACGACAGTTGGCTTAATTTACTTTATAAACGTGAAGGTTACGTGGAAACTATGCAGAAAGCACACGAACACATTGAGTCATGTCTAGACCAACTAGTCGAATATTACAAAATGAAGGTGTCAGTAGATAGTACAAGACTGAATACAAATACTAATGAAAAACAAAAGGCATTGGATATCGATCTCGCGTGGGAACTTTATAATATATGTGAGAGATCCAAACTTTATGAGCATCCAATGTTTAGAGTATGTGCAGGGTTCAAGGTGCTCAACAGCCCTAACCCTCAAAGCAGCAAATTTATGGACAGATTTAGATATATGGTTCATAACAGGCCACAAAAAACTAGTCGTAGTGAGCCTGCCGAAGATGAAAAAAACAATTTTAGAAATTTGTCAAACGTAGAGTATATATTGACACAGAATGACGTCAAATATTTTTTTATGAGTTCTGATTTGTATGACAGTCCAAAATACATGATTAAAAAAGTTGAACACCACTCTGATGATTCAACACCTTTTAAAAAAGCAAATAATACTAAAAACAATAAGGGTGTTATTGTTCCACAGTTAGATTGTAGTTCATTGAGCAGTAATGGAATGAAATTGCTTGAAAAAGATAAATCGGCTAAATCTGGAAATTTGTTCCTGGCGTGGCCGACTCTACATGATGCATCCGCATATTACAGATATTAGGTTTATTTCCATGGTATGTTTTTACAACCATTGCATAGTTCATTTCTGAGGTAATAAGAAAGATTTTGAACACAGTACAGATATTCGTTTGGATCTTTCGTGGAGTATATGTGCTGAAGTCTCTCCTGTACGTATCTGTTGTATGCTTCGTGCCCTCCTTGATGGTTGGGTCTGCAGGTGTTGATAAGTTCTTTTCCGAGTACATTTGGCATGAGCATGTAGTTGTGCCCATTTTCAATCTTGAAGTCAACAACAACAGGATGGTTTCTGAATTGTCTCGGTATGATGTGATGTATCTGAACTAGGGGGGCTATCGAAAATCTCTGCTTTATTTGTTTGAATGTGCTTTTTGGTATTCTACACAGTGGGGACCATGACATTAGGAGTGCTATCAAAACAAGATACATTTTGTGTTTAAGATATGTTTTATTTTACGTGTTGGCATAAGTAATGTGTATTGTCAGCCGAACTTAGTGACCCCATTGGCGTGGGCGGCGGCTACTTTCAGAGGAACTTGATTTCCTCCACCTCCTCCCACAATTTGTCGTCATCGTCATAGACCACGAAGACCTGTTTGTCGTCCTCAGAGATGTGTGTGATGGTACCTTTGTACCATGCCGCGCGACCCCCGGTCTCTTTTGATGACCACTTGCGCTGGATCCTGAGTGATGGGATGAGGGACCCTGGCACGATGATGGAGCCATTGTTATCCACCTTGATGATGACTTGCTGAAGGGGGTGTCCTCCCGAGTTCGGAGACTGGCGCATATGTTTCAGTTGTTTCAGTTCCTCTGCTGCCGTGGCGTCTGCTGCCTCGACAGCATTCTCAGCGGCGCCGACGTGATTGTTGTTTGCAACGACTGGTTCATACGTGCGTCTACGCTTTGTATTGAGTGCAAACCGGTGGAGACCCTTGTGGTGGTCTCGCAGAATACACCCCCACGTGCCACAGGTCGGTATATCACACGCTTTCGACAAGACGAGCAACCCTTCTTGTTCGGTCATGAGGGCAACACTCGTGTCGCCTGGCCTGAATGCGGTCGAGTTTGGTCGGCAGGGTTTCATGGGTTACACATGTGTGGCCGAAGTTCAGGGCGTACTACGAGAAGAACAAGGACCTGCGCGTGCCTACAAACGACCCCGACCTTGAACAACTTCTCTATTGGGCTGGTCATCATCAGACCCAAAAGTAAAATCGATGGCCTAGGGTTTTCTTACAGCAACGATCAATGAAATAAAAATGTTATTCAATATTAGATGCTACGTTTTTTTGGAAAGACAAAGTACAAGAAACTACCAACTTCACCAACACCAATATTCGTGATAAATAATTCATCATTAAATTCACGTCCAACGTCTAAGTCACCAAAGCAACAACCAAAGCAACAACCAAAGCAACAACCAAAGCAACAACCAAAGCAACAACCAAAGCCACGTCCAAAGTCGAAGTCACGAAAGTCGAAGTCAATGACACCTCTTTTGAATAATTACAGCCCCAAAAATGCTCCCTCGGAACATTTACCAAAAATGGTGGATGAGTTCATGTATCTTGATGCACATCTTACGAAACTTACAAACAAAAAAGAAGTGGAGAGGTTCAAGTACTACGTAAAGAAGAGAATTAATTTTTACTTGAACTTACTAAAATTAAGAAAAGATAAAGATACTTTGAACGAATATGCAATGATGCTTATCAAGAAAATTTCAAAAAAGCTAGATTCTCAATTGACTAAAGTTTATAGATATATCCGCAGAGGGGGGACTGAAAATGCTGAAAAGTATATTAAAAGATCAAAAGTGTCCCCAAACACTATTACACCTAACACTACAGTGTTTTCAAACAATAATTTCAACAGTCCTCCATTGCCTCCACCTCTTACATCGCTAAAAGAAAGAACTATGATACATTTGAAGCGTTATTTGGCAAAGATACCTCCTAAAAATATTGAAGAACTTTCAGCTTTTAAAGATCTCTTTAAAGATCGTATGAAAGCAGAAAAACTTGAAAACTTGGAGAAAAACGTCAGAAATATAAAGAATACTATTTCACTTAGAATGCCTGACTACATGTCACCATCAAATTATATAACTAGAGAAAGAGCGCAAAATGAGGCAAAACGACATTTAGAAATAGTCGAAAGGAAAAGAAGGGAAAATGTTGCGGGTAGAAAGATCGGCTCGGAATTGAAACTATTTTCGCAGAAAAAAAAAGAGAAAGACCAACTGAAAAAAGCAAAGCAAAAACTCGAAGGATATTTGATAGAAAACAGATTGGCAAAAGAAGCACATTCAGCAAGTGCGAAACGCAAGAAAGAAAGTGCGAACCGACGAAAAGCAAGTGTCGATAGAAAAAAGGCCGCGGTGCGTTTGCAATCAATGCGTAGGATGAGATTAGGTAGACAGGCACGTCAGGCACGTAAGAGAGAGATTATCGAGAACAGAATGGTTCAGAAAGCTTTCGAAAATGATAAATATAGCAATGCCTTGCAGAAATCATTGGAAAGGAGGAAGGCAGCAATCAGAAAAGGACAGGAAAAACAAAAGGAACGTGAAATATTACAGAAGCAGGCAAATATTAATAGGAGTGAGACTGAGTTTGGAAACTTCCTTCAAGGGAAGAAAATGTCTCAGGAAGCTCGCCAAAGGGCTGCCGCCATGGCGATCGAAAGTGCATGGAAGCAAGGACCTGACCGAGCTGACCGACTTGCCGTGAAGACACAGACCATGGCAAGATCTCCCCGTGTGTCCACCCGTAAACCCTCTAGTGAACCGCATATCGTATATGTTCGGCCCAATGGACAGTATGTGAACGTGCCTAGCTTCAATGTGAATGATCAAAGAGGTAAGAATAAGAAGAGAATGATTGTTGTCCGATCTGACCCTAAGGAGGAGAGTTATATGAATATGCTGAAGAGACTTAGTGGAGATTTGTTCGGTTATTAATTAGTCTACTACAGCACCCGTTCCAACAAGCATCCAGAAGGTGCCTGACCAGACCATAATAGCGGAATCGCCAACATCCTGAAACGTGAGCGTTCCTGTTGCGGCTCCCTCTTCGCCGGAAGGAAAGCGAGAAGCACTGGGTATGATGGTGCAATTTCCTTGTGTATTTCCAGTGGCCCCCGGGTGTTTTGACGACATCACTAATATTTTGATAGTACCGACCGCGGCTGCTCCGAGCGTGGCGCGGCACGACCGTCCCTGTGTTGTATGGCTGGTTGTGAGAAAGGTGATGGGGGTTGTAGTGTCTATAATACGAGTTTCGTCATCAGATGCAAACGAAACAATTTGATATCCAAGTGTCATCTGACCGATCAATGTCTTTACGGAGGGTGGTACATTGATAGTGCTTCTGTTATACCATCCGAATATTCCTATTTCACCATCGATGGCTCTAATTCTTAGTCTTGAGCCATTGTTTTTTACTTGTCCATTCACGACAATAGTAGGAGAGGTACATGGTAGACCCGGAAGTGTAATTAATGTGAGTACATATTCTGTGTTATTTTTGTCCAGTACAGATACTTCGACTTGCACCCCGGCAACTGATCCTTTTTCTCTGCGCGACACGTATCCATAGATATATATGGTGTCTAGTTGTTGAGATCCCTCGATTGTAGTGTGTACAATTTTTTTTTGTGTTCCAACTTTGATAGGATATCCCCCTTCCGACTGGCCGTTGAGAATCCCTCTTCCTGAAAAACTTAGTGTACTCATTTTATTAATTTGAAAACATTGTCTTTAAACTTGTAAACTTTTTTTATACTTTATATATATATATATATATGGGCAACAGCCAGTCTACGTCTCAGAAAATAGCGCAGATTATTGAAAACTATACTGAAGCCACTGCTGAGTCCAATGCTTCAGCTAGTTGTACTCAAAACATCAGTGTGGATTTTAGCGGGTCACTGATTACAGGTGGTTGCAGTGGAATCCAGTTGAACCAAGTTTGTAGTTCAGCATCTAACGCCAGTTTGGATACTGTTGTGAAAGCCTTACAATCAGCAACACTTGACTCGGAATCAACACAGACAGCGGAAGGGCTTGCCGTGTCAGCTAACGTGAGCAAGACTGACAATAACATGATTACAAAGACATTGAACAGTCTAGTGGCGAATTGCAAGTCGAATGCAAATAGTGTGGCAAGTCAGTCGCATATTTACCTGATGAGAAACATGGTAATAGACTGTAGCGAAAATCCTGATGCAAACATAATCAATGTTTCACAATATAACGATGCCGATGCCGCTTGTGTTGTAAAACAGATTGTAGATTCACAGCAGCAGAATTCGGCAAGTGCCAAGACTACGCAGGAGAATATTGGTTTGGGATTTCCCGATTTTGGTGCTTGTCTTGGAGTTATTGCATTGGTCATATTAGCTCCTGTGTTGATTCCTGGGTTGATGCCGGGTGGCAAGAAGAAAGGTAACTTAGAGAATCTTTTAAAAAATCTGTAAATTGCTTACTCGTTAAAAGCTTTGATGTCACTTGGTTCTTGTTGTAAAACGGTATTAGGAACTACGTTACTTTTGTTGTCATATATTTTGTTGACTTCACATCTTGAAAGAACGTATGCATTGCCATCTGATGGGCATGATGCAATAGGTATTGTTTCTTTTCCAAAAGTTAGCTCCTGAAAATTCTTCAAAGACTGTTCTTTGAAAGCTTCCGCCCTGGTCATTAGTTCTTCCATTATATAGTTCGTAAACATTTTATTTAAGATGGTTCAAAAACGATTTGACCTCTTATTGTGTATGTTTGATTTGGTATGTATTGACCTAAGTTTTGAAAAAATATTCTATCTAGATAGAGAAAAGTGTCATCATCAATACCACCTTGAGATGTTCCGTCAGCAATGATCATACCGAAGGAAAATTTCCTTTCGCTTGTGCCAGTGAATCTTTCTATGTTACATTGATTTTTGAAGTGGGTGTTTGACTTGACTCTAAGAGTAGATGGTAGATTCATAGCTAGCATTGTGTAAGGTGATGGTGTTATATTTGAAAATCGCACAGTCAGATATATGGATACAACCGCTAAGTTCTTAGTATTGAAATACCTAGCGTGTGTAAGAGGATCCACAACTATATTAGAAAACGTATCATTTAAAGAAGGGTTCCATGCCGTCCATTGTGTTCTGATATTATCGGCTGTTACGTTTGTTAAAAAAGCATTACCTCTATGAAATGCCATTCTTAACTATGTGAATTTCTTTTTTTGATAACTTGCACACGCGACTTGAGTAAAAATTTCATTTGCGTTTCAAATATTACCTTTTAAAAGTAATTAGAATGTAATACACATTATGAATGTATCTCCACAAAGTGAGAATCTTGGCAACACGGTGCACGTCAGAGGAGCATGTGCTCCAAGGGGTGTGAAGTTGAAACCTAAACATGACGCACATAGGAATAGTGACGATAGTGACGATAGTGACGATTTCATGGCACTTATGAACGAAAGCAAGAAGAAAGAAGCAGATCCAAGGGCATTCCAGGGGGCCGCTGGTTTGCCCGGTGGCTTGCAATCGGAAGACCAGGGGGGCTTCCAGCTTCCGGCAGCAAGTGACCCTCCACGTACTGATTTTTTTGACAGGCCGCAAGAAGGACTGTATGAGCGCTCGCCTCCGCCACAGCAAGCGTCATTTGGGGGTGCTCCCACAAGTAGCTTCCGGTCCCTGGAGGAGGAGAAACAACATTATATATATAAAGTTCAAAGATTACATAACAGATTCCCTGGTAGGAAGGTGGGGATGGAAACACCCCTGGATGAGCTGAAATACGAGTACGAGCGCCTCGTACGCCAGGCCGAGATGACTTCAAGTATCAAGTTTCAGCGCCGTGCCCTTATGGCAACAGTGTCTGGAATTGAATATCTTAATAAGAGTTTCAACCCTTTGGGGCTGCATCTCGATGGATGGTCTGAGACAGTTATGGATTCAATCGAAGACTTCAATCAATCGTTTGAACAAATTCACGAGAAATATCAAGGTACGGCTGAGGTAACTCCTGAGTGGAACATTCTTATTACACTACTGGGATCGGGTTTTATGTTTCATTTATCCAACTCTCTGTTCAAATCCGTATTACCCAATGTCAACGATGTTGCTAAAAACAATCCCGATCTAATGAATCAGATTGCAAGTGCCATGGGTTCAGCTATGAACAATCAGAACGCGCCTCGTCCACCACCCTCAGGGGGCGCTACAAACAGCCAAATGGGAGCCGCGTTAGCAATGCAGGCAATGCAAAATAAGTTGAGACCGTCAGCACCATCTATTGAAGAACTTACAGAATCTGCAGTGGAATCCGACTTTCCACCTGGTTTCGAACAGGCAACCGCACTGCGAAAACCTCTCCCCCCTATGGCTCGTCCCGTCCCCCAGCAAAGAATAGAAGAGGTTGACGAATATTCAGGCGGATCGGATGTTTCTTCTGAACTGAGCATGTCAGACGCTGGTGATGTACGCCACGTAGAGCCTCAACAGGCACGAAAACGTGCAGCCCCTGCAGGTCGCGGTCGAGCAGCCGCAAAGAAATCAAAGAATTCAGTTGATATAAATTTGTAAGTAATTGAATCCTGCTAAGGACTTGAAAAACACGGATTTTACTTTCTAATATTTTTTCCATTCGCTTAAATGCTCCACTATTCGACCCACAGATTGTACGAATTTAAAAGATGATTTGTATGAAAATTTGACTTTGCGTGATCCAGATTATCAAGGTTGGCAATGTGAATGCTTATATGAAAAAATCTGAAAATGATGTGCTGTACGCAGGTACACAAGATTGTGTAAATACTGGATTCCAAGTAGTGACTGATGAGTATCAGAATTGTCTTTTCCTAAACAGTTCTATGTTGAACAAACGAATTGGTTCCACTGCATTCAACAAATCAACAATTCTTGCTTGCAGTTCCCTTGTTACAATTTGTGAATTGGATTGCCTTAATTGGATGTCAGGAAGATTGATTATCTCTATTTCGATTTGATGTGTTGCACTTCCATTCTTCTCGATCACCCTAGTGAAATCATACCTAAAGTTTTTGAGAGTGAATGACTGTCGTTTTCTGTTGACTCTCCTTGTAGCAGTATCGAGAGTGTATCTGTTGCTCTCCGGTAGAGTCAATTCAATATTCACGGCAAGTCGAAAGTCAAACGGTAGATTTTTCCCAACATAATCGGCTTGCGATACCTTTTGCTTACTTGTAGTCATTTTCGATCCATCACTTGAAACTACGTGTCTGACACTCTCATCAATTTTAGGAAAATATCCAACAATATCTTCTGTATACTGAGTACTGTCCCATTTGTTGAAACCTAACAAGCTTCCAATAATGGTATTGAATTGTTTTTCTGAAACATCTGTATTGAAAGGTCCCTTTGCACTCAAAGGGCATTTTCCAAATCGTACTTCTATTTCAACCTGTTCAAGACGCAAATTTCTGTTGAAGGAATCTTCCCAAAAAAATGTATGAATCGTTCTTGCAGCATCATTCAACGCAAGATTTGGAGGAGAGAATTTATCACAAAAAAGAATCGAGTCTAGTATGCCCTGTACGGAGTCCATTGTATTGTGAAAACTAAAGTTATAACCTTTAAATGATTCTCGATACCCAGGCGGGATTCGAATCTGCGAGCAATCGATTAAGGGGCGGGTCTCCCCTGTGGTGACAAGATGCACATGTGTACCCCCCAACTCAACAACTCGATCGCATCCCTCGATCATGGAGCCCCCCGCGTGTGTTCTCAAAAGCCGCTACTTCAACCGGGACACCTACAAGACCTTGGAGTGTATGTCGTGGATTATCACTGGGACGTGCCGCTACCGCGAGAAGTGCTTGTACGCCCATGGCAAGGAGGAGTTGCGCAACAAGGTCACGTTGTCATCGCCGCCACCTCCTCAGATCTGCCTCCCCGTCGCCAGGGCCATGCCTTCGCCCACTCTGCCGGTTCCATACAGATTGATGCCACCACTTCCGCCCGGACCACCGCCTCAAGTCTACGAGTCGATTTCCCCAAAGCCCCTTGGCAATTCCCCTCCGCTGGCGCCACTTCCTCCGCAACTTCTGCTGGCACCACTTCCGCCGCTGTCACCTTCCCCCACAATTCTCCAGCTGGCGCCTATCTCTCTTTCGGACTGGGCGTCTCTCGTCAAGACGGTCGAATCATTGCACGATCAAATCACGCTGAAGAAGGACGACTCCTGGTGCTTCGAGGAGACGTGTATCGTCTGTCTGAGCAATGTGCTGACGCACACCTTCATGCCCTGCAAGCATATTGTTGTCTGCCAGGATTGTGCCTCTGAATACGACAAGAAGGAGGTGAAGAAGAATGGGTGCTACATGTGCCACCAGCGGGCCGAATTGGTTCCGATTGTTTCGTGCTGATATTGGTTCTATCACCAAGTGGTTCCATCACCGGCCGGGGTGGAATGAGGATGAGAGCACTGAGGAGTGAAGAGCAGTGAGGATTGAAGAGAAGTGTGCGAGGAGTATGTGTGTGTCGGTGTCGGTGTGTGACGACTTAGAATGCTGACATTGTAACGCGTCTCCACGTGTTGTTTGCAATACAAACATACAGGTACTGTGTGTCCACTGTAAAGATACCAGCAGTTCCGGGGTCGGAGGAGGTTGCGGGTGGATTCGTAAGATCTAAAAACAAACTTGCAGTACTGATGTTACCGGAAACAGTCAAACCTGCAACATTTTCAATGGTAAATGCACCACCAGGGCCAGTGTAGATAATGTCTTTTACAAAAAGTTTTCCTTCTATAGTTAGATCACCCTGGAAATGTGCATCATCCTGGAAATCGAAAGAATCATCCGGGTCTGTTGTACTCACCTGTTGAACGAACAGTGTATGAACTGAAAGTTCAGACACATATGCATCACTGACTGAGAGCATATTAACATGAAGATTTGCAACAGAGATAAGATTCATTTGAGCATCTCCTCCGAGCGAGAGGTTATTTTCCAATGTGAGAGTCTGACCGGTGACGACAATATCTTGAGTAAACAGTGCATTTGAACCAACTGACAGATACTCTTTTACGTTTGCAAAATCTATGAATGCGTTTTGAACGGATATCTGTTGTGAACTGATATCGTTCAAATCGGATGTAGCGACAAACAATGAGTTTGTTGAAATAGATGTGACAATTGCATTCGACACTGAGAGAGTATTTGCAACCATGAATGTATTTACTGACAACATTCCAGAGACAGTAGCATCAAATCCAACAGAAAGATCCTCTAACAGAACGATCCTCCCCCCCACACTGAGTGTTGGGGCTCTCTGACCTCCAGTCAGACCGGGTGTGCTTACATTCTCATGTAATACTGTAACGTTTCCATTACCAAGTTCATATTCGACCTTAACAACTTCATGTTCGGTCATGTATCTCAGTTGCGGTACATTAGAATTTTCAGATAATACCAATTTGAATCCACTAATCTGTCCAATTTGGTCTGTAACCCCAGCATTGTTGGTAATTTCTGTCACAAAAGAACCATGCCCAGTTTGAACTGCAGCCGGGTACCCTACATCACCGCTATTGGTGATCAATTTCAATACGTGTGGGTAGGAAAGCTCAATGCGCAATTTCACTGCCCCAATACTGTTCGTGATTGGCTGGTTAAGGATGAAATTATTCTCACCACTTGCGGGTGAAACTACAATAGAAGCAACAGATAAACTATCTTCAATAGTCATTCGGCCACCAACGCTCGTCTGACCTGCAATTGTGAGTAGGGTACTGCTGTCATTGAGTCCAAAACGAGCATTTCCCGTAACTTCCATGTTTCCTCCGACACTTGCATGACTTTCCACTTCAAGAGAGTCACCAATGAAAGTGAAACCATTTACCGATAGGGTGGAGTTCATCTCAGCCTTGCCAACAAGCGCCAATTCGTCACCCACAGACAGGTACCCATCGACCTCCAAATATCCGCCAATTCCTGCAAAACTATGCACGGAAAGATATGAACCGATTGTGGTGCTCCCACCGGTCGATAAATGGGATCCAAGAGCGAGCTCATCACGAACCTCTAAGTGACCAGACACACTCAAATCATCATCAATTGTTGTCAAACCCTGCACAGAAAGGGAACCGTGAAGCCTGCTGTTGGCTGTTACATCTAGGTCACTATTGACACTGAGATCACTCGCAAATCTTACTGCATTAGTAACATCAAGATCTCCCTGTATACTCAGTTTACTCGAAATAGTTGTGTTACCCTGAATGGACAGAGTAGACCCGATAATTCCAATACCCCCTACCGAAAGACTCTCTCCCACGCGCCCCTTGGTCACAACATCCAAATCGCCATTTGTTGACAGCGAGGACGCTAGATATACTGCACCCGAGACAGATAGAATATTCCCAATTTGGGTACGTCCAGTGACATCTAAACTGCTACCTACCGACAAGAAAGTATCCACACCATCTTTGCCAATGGTCATGTTGTGACCGACCGAGAGTGCAGTCAGACCCGCAATGACAGGGGCGGTTGCACTCGACCCTGGAGCACCAAAGTCGATCGAATGTGTGCCATTTGTTACCAGATCAGTTGTCTCGATCAAGTCAATATCTTGTACAGAAGGATTTACTTCTATCCAGTTGACAGAAACATTCAGTGGTGATCTAACAAGGAACTCACCCCCCTCCTGGAACGAAAATACGGAATAGAGTCTGCCATCCGCTAAATCGAAGAAAAATTCCTGACCGGCCGATGTCGTTTTGATCTGCAACCCGCCGTTGGATGGCTGTCCAAGTAGGTAATAACGTGTCCGGGTTCGGGTGCGATCAAGCACAAGTCCACCCACCGAGAGATTTCGGCCACCAGTAATAGTGTCAGCAACAGATAACTGTCTCGAAACCGTCATTTGACGACCAACACTGAGCTGTTTGTTCACGATTGCCGTCTCTCTAACATATAGCTCTGACGTCAACTCGGCAAACCCACCAACACTCATATTCGACGATAAAATTGCCGCACCAGTGACCGAAAGAGTGTTGTTGAGTTTAGTAACGCCACTTACATCAAGCGTGTTGTTCACAAGTGTTGCACCCTCCAGTGTCGAGGCGGCTGTTACTGACAACTTGCCATCCATGAATACATCTGCTGCAAAATCAGTACGATCACCCACTGACAAAGAAGATCCGTGATAGACACTTGATGCGACAGAAAGGGTTGAACCCATTTCGACCTTGCCATGCAGATCAGAATGACCAGTGTTTGTTATAGACCCGAGAGTTGCATTAGAAATTGACTGATCATCAGCAAAGAATGAGTTGACAGACAAAACCTGTGTTGTCAAACGTGCTCCGACCGAAAGATCTACCCCAACCACCTGATTGAAGGCGACAGAAAGATCATCTTCTAAAACAGTAAGCCCAGCAACTGAAAGAGTGTTGTTGAGAACAGTCTTACTACCAACACCAAGATCAGAGTTTATGGAAAGTGTGCCTTTCATCTTCACATTTTCTTCGAAAAAAGCATCCTGACCAACACTCACTTCGTTAGCGATGACTGTCTTTCCACCCACCGACAATGACTGACGCGCTGCAATGTCCGACCCGATACTCAGAAACGAGTTGGTAAGACCACCAATAATGAGACGTTGGTTAATATTCACATCATCATTTACGGATAGTTTTCCTCTTATACCTACCCTTTTGGTTGCATTAGAAAATAGGGTGTTTCCATGGCAATGGATGTCGTGGCCCACAGACAATGCTGATCCAGAGACAATGTTACCTGAAACGGAAACGGTCGGTATAAAATGACCACTCTCGGGAGTAAATATGTCCTTAGGTACCAGATCGAGTGTGTCATGAATGTAAGCACTCGTCAGCATGTTACGAATCTTGAACGCATCTTTCGATACATATGGACGTTGCATTTCGATCACAAAAGATTGAGGAACTAACGCAGGACTCACTGTTCCATTGCGGTATTGCAGTGGCAAGACCCACTTTTCAATTGTATTATCGTATGTGATCGGTGGTGCAGTCACTGTTCCATTAACATTAACATTGTATTCAATGTTGGTTTTCTCCATCTGACTTAATGTGACTTGGATCGGTGGCTCACCAAACTCGATCTGATGAATTGCATCTCCTGCATTGTCTGAAGTTAATTGGATTAATCCAGTGCTTGCAAGATTCACAACAAAGGTGTTGCTTCCAGAAGACGGTGTCATGACAGCTACATCCGACACGGATAAGGACTGACCAACAGTACCATGTCCTGACACCGAAACAAAATCATCAAGCACAAGGGGTCCAGAAACTGAGAGAGAGCCATCAACAACTGCGAAACCACCCGCGGACAATGTATCATTCAGTCTCATCTTGCCGTCTACTTGAAGATTCGTCCCTACAGATAAATCATCGGCGAATGTTACGGACGCAGTGACCGAAAGTTCCGAAGCTATCTGCGCAATCCCAACAATGTCCGCAGTGCCCTGTACCGAAAGTTTACCTCCAGTAGTAACGTCCAAACCAACACTCAAAGCACCATTCATTTCCAGCGATCCATCTATGTTAGTATTCCCTCCAATCGAAAGGTCCCCTTCAGCATGCACAAATCCACTCAAAGAAAGATTTTCTTTCACGTATACACTATTGATTACATCAACCCGTCCACCAACCGACAAGGTTCCACCAAGGAAAGCACCCGAACTGGTCGACAACTGTGCCGCGCGGAAATCACCAACATTCTTGATCACATTCAAAGTGTCATTATCATTGAAATCTTCATAAACCGCGAAGAAAGATGGTGTAGTTCCATCATCGGATGCCTTCTCACGGAAGAAACCGGACTGATTGTTTGCTGCAACTATGTCTTTAACGATTTTAATGCCAGCAAGAGATTCACCACCCAGTCCAATCTCAATAATTGGATCTTCGATATCGACCTGTGAGGTGTTCAGTGTGATTGTGTTTCCTTCAACAATCAAATCACCAGCCACTGACAAGTTTTGCCGTACCAGCAGGCGATCCAGAGTCGTCACCCCAGCGGATAGTGTGCCAATCGTGGACAATCCCTGTACAGACAGAGTGCTCGCTGCTGTGATTGCTTCTCCTATCGACATAGTACCCTCCACATCAAACGGGCCATGAACTGACATTCTGTCATGGAAAGTTGAAATACTCATAACATTCAGAATACTCGAAAGACGAACGGCACTACCCACCGAAAGCCTGTTTGCAGTGGTCAAGTTACCCTCTACCGATAGGGTTTGGTCGAATACCGCGTCCTGTCGAACGGCAAGGGAACCACTCACCGAAAGGTCTGTATCGAGCGTAGTATTCGATCCACTGACCGAAAGATTCCCACCTACTTCAGTATCCGAAACGACAGCGAGTGATCCTCCAATGGATGTAAATGTACCGATTGTGGCACTCGATCCAAGGGAGAGAGATCCAACAATATTTGCATTGCCACCCACTGAAATATTTTGTGCTCCTGTGATTGACGCGCCTGCCGATATTTGACGTGCAACCTCAAACTTTCCTTCTGTGCCTTCAATACGGAACTCTCCACCCGCAAAAACAACATTACCACCGACAGAAAGTGTATCTGGTGCAAATATGTTCATTGTACCAACATCGGCAACAGCAACAGAGATGTATGGTGCGTATACATGACCGCTGATGCTCAGGTCAGAACTTACACCATTAACGGACAATTCATCTACGAATATCTTGCCTGATGTCGAGATATCCTGTGCAAGAATAGTAGAGACGGAGAGGGTAGTCATTTCACTCGTAGATCCAATCACTGAGAACATGTTCACCGATGTTCCATTGTCAAGACTACTGGTCAACTGTAGCCGCTGGTTCGTCAGTGTGAAATCGACAGCGAGACTCAGTGACTGTGTGTCGTCCAGCTCACGCAAACTCATAGACTTTAGACGTAAATTACCGCGGTTTGCTGGAGTTAACGCACTCGGTATAATCGGAAGTGCCGGTGTCGTCATGATAATTTTAACATAGATTTTTATTTAAAGGATGGATTTTAAAACCACTTAGATAATATCCAAGAAGTGAATGCCATCTTCGAAGAACATTGACAAGTCGAATGACTACATACCCGAGACCTTTCTTGTTCCTAAACTACAGACAAACAAGCATGTAGTTTCGTTTGATCAATGGTGCGATCATAATGAAGAACACTTACTTAATATCTATACTAATCTTCAAGAGGCATGCAGGTCAACAGGACGACATGTATTTGATTCCGAAACTTGTAGTTTCGAAAGTTTCTGTAAGATAGCATACGACAATAGCTACAAGTACAAAAAACACGACATCAACTATGAGCCGGAAGAATATACGGATGATACTGTTGCTTTTTATAAAGAGAATTGAATTAAACAGTAGCAGATATGACTGGAATGAAGAGGGGTCGTCCAAATTCAGAGCCACACGAGTGCCTATGTGGCTATAAGACCAGGAACAGCAAGGGGTAACATTTGTATAGCATTACCATTTGATCGAAGGACTTGCGCTTGTTGAGCGATTCGCAGCTTGTCTGGTATGTTTTCGATCTTGGCCCTCACGGTCAACTCTTCTAGCTGTAGTACTTTAGCTTGTACTTCTGGCGAAGTTCTGTGCTAGCTCTACGGTCCACACCATTGCTGCATCCATTGTTTTTTTAGTTCGTTGTATTCTCAATTGTACCAACATTCATAATAGTAAATAAAGATTATTATTTAAGTCTTCAAGGATCATCCAGATTTTCGGCACCAAAATACTTTTTCACGTCTTTGAATCTAGAACAATTATAACAAACGTGCGAGATGTATTCTATGTCAGTGAAGTATTCTATATGCATGAACATTATATTTTTTTTCTCTGATAGCAATACACATTCACAGTGTTTACAGATTAAAAGTACTTTTGGTTCTTGCATAAATTCTTGTATCAATCTTAGTACATCTTCATTAAGTCGAAGGTGTTGTGGCCCTATGGTGGATATTTTGAGCAATTCAAAGAAATCCATGTGAAATTTATTTTGCGACTTTTTTTTTAAATAGTTAATACAATAATGGAATTGTCAGAAGTTATTAAACAACAACAAAACATATCTCTTTTAGCAAAGGGTTTGATACTTCATTCACTTATTATTGTATCCTTTGCAGTAATATATACAGTATATACATATCACGTTCATGATGACTTTGGTTTGAGGAGAGATAATATGTTTGATACAGCAGTGAACGCAGCAATGTTGTCTTCATTTGTCAGTGCTGGCTCCATACCTCCACATATCGATCATACCAGTTCCTTTTCACGAGTTCTTCTCATATGCAATGTTATATTGTCTTCTTTGACTAAAGTTTGGATGATTACTTCTGAGGGCTAAGGTCTAGATGTCCGCCTAGATTTCAGCCGCCTGAAAACAAATTACGCACCCGCGACTGCACCAATTAGACCAAACGAATAGTCGAACTCATCTTTGACGTGTCTTCAGGCTTGTCAAGCTCGTAATTATCTGGTGGGTCCTCCCGGGGGGGGGATTGTCTCGTGGCTAGCCTCCTCCTCTGCCTCCTCCTCTGCCTCCTTTTATAACCGTGGGTCCCGACAATATTTCACAGTCATTTTCGGGAGGAAAGTCATTCTGTTTTAAGCGAAATCGTAGAAAGTTCGTACTCATTTTAAATATTCAAATGTTTTATTCGTCACTGGGCATATGCAATTCCGATGTATTAATGTTTATTGTTTGTTTCCTTTGACCAAGAGTTTCTGTCAATTTTTTGGAATCAAACATAACATTTTCAATCAATTCGTATGGAGGAGGCATCTCCAGCCATACGTACATGTCACACACGGTCACGTCAAAAAGCTTGTATTTTGTGTCTTTCTTCATGGTCTTCATGTGCGAGTTAGCATCCGCCTCATTCTCAAACGTACCACATATTTTGACTATTATACGATCCTTCATCTTCTCATACTTTGTGATCTTGAGAGTTGATATAACTATGTATCTATCGGTGCACAACGGAATGTCTGGGTCCATGGAATCTGAAATTTCATAGCTTGTTTCTTTTTTTATCATATCCTCAGGCAATATGGGCGCACTTTGCGCCTCACTTTCATCCAACTCCCCATCAGCAATCTTTTTTGTGATTTCATTGTGTCTTTTTACCTCGTCCATCATGGTCTTCTTTCTGTTGTTGAACTCTTCCTTCTCATCATCCACAGCTACATATTCCATTTTGATTGCGGTATTCATCTCAGAGTCCACATCTTGATCCAGTAGTGGAGGTAAGCAAACAAACTTAAACATCTCAACAACATACAGTGCAAATTTTAATTCACTCTTCTCCTTAATGACTTCACACATTTTATTTGCTTGTTCAAAAGATGTTGTCGAAACTTTGACTTTCATCATGCACTTATTACTTATGTGTCTCTGTTGAAAACCTTCGCCAACTAAGCTTAGAACTGCAAACCTACGAATACCAACAGGCTTGTCCTCGAACACGTAAGGATTTACCTCTTTCGATTTTTCAAAAGGATTATAGAGGGACAATTCCTTCTCCTCCTTCTTTGTTTGAACCATTTGCTCGAATGTCATTGTATCGCCTATACTATAATGTGCGTTGATATCTTCCATTTATTATTTATCAACATTATGTCTTTAAACTAAAAAACGAATACTTAAAAGCATAAAGTGGTTTCCACCCTTGTCAGGATGGTTAATGAGACGTGCTTTCTTCCGTCACAGCAAGCAGACGTAGTGCATCCTCCGTAGTCATACACCAGGCTGCTTGGATTGGGTTTGAGGCGGTCCGGTTTGGTCGGTCCGGTTTGGTCGGTCCGGTTTGGTCGGTCCGGTTTGGTCGGTCCGGTTTGGTCGGTCCGGTTTGGTCGGACCGACCAAACCGGACCGACCAAACGCAACACATTCCGTATGCGCCTCGCAGCACGAACCTCGCCCCCCTCGCATCACATCCCTCGCATCACATCCCTCGCATCACATCTCTCGCAACACACGCCTGCTCGTTTTGGGTTTGTGTCACAGTCATGAGTTCGAAGGTTGTAGCCGCGAATGTGACGACAACAGTAGATTACGCCGACAGCATGATGAAAAGCATGCTTCAATTGCGCGAACAAGACGCAGCTTGGCGCGCTCAGGAGCTCAAAGAGCGAGACGAGAAGTTCGAGAATAAGGAGAAGCAATGGGAGGAGAAGTTCGAGAAGAAGGAGAAGCACTGGGAGGATAAGCTCGAGAAGAAGGACACCGTGTGCAACCAGAAGATCGAGAAGATCAAGCAGGAGTGTGACGAGAAGATCGAGAAGATCAAGCAGGAGTGTGGCGAGAAGCTCGAGAAGATCTTGCAGGAGTGTGACGCGGAGATCAAGAAGATCAAGCAGGGCCGTAAGGATAATCTCGAGGACAAGATCAAAAAGATCATCCAGGATTGCAATGAGAAACTCGAAAAGAAGCACACGGAGTGCGAGGAGAAGCTCGCGAAGAAGCACACGGAGTGCGAGGAGCTCACGAAAATCAAGACTGCCAAGATTCGTAAAGTGCAGTCTTGGCGCAAGACGAACATGGAGAAGTTTATGAACTCTGGATGTGATGAGCCGCAAGTCATTGCTACGCTTGCCAAAGACATGGGCAATACTTCTTTCATGACTGGTGACATTGTTCAAGACAGAGTAAAGCTTATGATCGTCAATGACTGGGAGTGTGCCGCGTTCTCCAAGAGGTGCGCGCAGGTCAAACAGAGCATGCAAAATATCAACAACAAGCGGAAGCATGATCAAATTAACTGCGAAACTGGCGCTTCTGTCACTGACTGAGATGGAAAGCTGTAGCAGGATTCGGATTAAGTTTCGGAGGAAAAAATCTTTGCTGGATACTCACAAAAATGGTCGGGTTCTAGTGGACGCGATTTTTTAAAATAATTTAAAAATTCTATCGAAAAAAATAACTCCAAACATTCAACAAAAAATGTTAATTTCTCAAATAAATCAATATGGAAAAAAGCAAAACAAAGAAGTCTAGATAAAGCTAATAGATTTTTTAAATATGAACGATTATACGTAATAAATAAACACAAAAAGTACCATTAGACTGTTGCTGTGAATACTGAGCTCTTTCATAGGGGCAAAAAAGAGCAATCCCTTGAGGTTACACATGTGTATACGACCAAACCCGGGCGACCGAACCCGAGCGACCAAACCCGCGCTATGGAGTCACTGAACCTCCCCGCTCTCGATTACGGGAGCCCGACACTCCCAGACGAAATGATAGAACACCTCAAGGAGTACGGAGTGGTGCTAGTGCAATTATACCAGCCGGACGACCCAACACTGAGTCAGTACCTGGAGAATCTGAACGCCGTCATGATGAAGGTGAAACCCGGCGGCGGCACCGCCAATGGGGCAAGGAATATGGGAGGCATCACGAAAGGGTATGGCGGTACGTGCACTGAAGAGGTGTGGGTCATTCGCCTGGACCCGAGGACCAAGCAGTGCTACGCCCATTTGTACACCGGCATGGAGCTGAAAGTGAGTTGTGACGCTTACGTTGGACTTGAGGACGACGCCGTCTGCAACTTCACTAACAAGAAAGACCGCATCAAAGAGGAGAACGAGTTCTTCAAGCTCACTGGCGGTAGCTTGCATGCTCACATTGACGTGCACCCCACAAACATGGAGACAATGGGGAACCAGGTGCTCAAGACACTGAAGGAGATCTGCAGCGACTTCCCTGAATCGATCCAGGGCCAGCTGGTACTTCAGGACGTTCCGAAAGGGGGAGCTGCGTTCATCTGCGCCCCAGGAGAGCACGTCGCAACTGACATCACCCACTTCAACAATATGGCAAAGGGTGACTTCTCCACCTGCACCCCCGCCGGCTACAAGCACTTGCATGGAAAGTGGCGTACTATCGATGGCATCAAGGCGGGCACTCTCATCCTGTGGAATTCCAAGCTTCCGCACGGTAACAAACTTGCTGATGCTGGCGTAGACTGCAAGAGGCGTGGCCTTTTCATCTGCTGGCAGCCTGCAGATATCATTCCCAAGAATATGCAGGCGGATCTGAAGAAACGCAAGTTCGAGGCAATCACCAATGGTGGTAGCACTGACCACTGGCCAGGTTATGTTCCGGGTGGGAACAAAGGGCACAGTGGAAATCACTACTCGAACGGCAAGAGGCTTACCAGGGTCATACACAACAAAGACCATCCGATTACGTTTCACCCCGAAATGGAGAAGATGATCATGGATGCTATCTGAGATGCTCTGTAGGTGACCGGCAGCCGCAATGGTGGATTGGGTCTGTCAGTTTGAGTCTTGTGAGTGTTGATACAGGTTTTCTAATTAAAAGAATGTCATGAATGAAATTCAACAATGAGTAATCCTAACGCTCTGCGCACTGCCAATGATTATGTGCAGTTTGCTTTCAGTTTGATGCAGTCCACACCACCCCAGTATCTTGCCGCATCGTGTATTTTCAGATTCTTGCATGAAAATATATCTGAATCGGAGAAACCAAAACTTGCAAAGTTTTTAGTGCAATGTGGGATAGCGTTACATGACGCATCTCTGATGAATTACGTTTCTCAGATAAATGACATAACCCAGCAATCTGAGCTTGCGCGCTTCATGTTGAATACTGCATTACACGAACAGCACAGAGACGGGTGTGTAGCGGAAGCCGAGCACCAGCCTGCTTTCCGTTCGACCTCATGCACTTGGGATGATATCATTCTTGTATGTGCGGGAGGTGATAAGTTACTACAGCAATTATACTGTAATCTGAAATCTCTTGAAGTTTTCAAATACAAAAATACGTATTGGGGTGCTTTGCAAGAAATTCCGATTGTTGTTGCGCATGCTGACGAACTAACTGAGACAGAGATGACAAAGTTTAAATCTACTTTTAGTAATTTGAAGCTAGAGTTTTTCAATGTTGCAGATAGTGCCCTGGTTCTGGAGTCTCGTTTGACGGCCTCATTGTTGAGAGGGTTTCAAATCAAGCTTGCTGCGCTAGTGGCGATACCAGCTCGTCGTGTGTTGATGATGGATGCTGATCTGCTGTGGATTAAGGATCCTCGTCACATCATAGCAAAGTGCAAGTCCTCTGAAGTTCACGCTCACTTGTTCCGTGACTTCTGGCATTTCGTGGAAAGACGACACGATAAATCTTCCAGTACGTCATTCCTTTATTCTTTACATGAAATTGATTACAATATTTCAGAATTCGAATCTGGTGTTGTTTTCTTTGATCGTGAACACGCATACAAAAGTATCGCAATGTTGAGATACATGGTAATGAATTATGAGTATTATTTCTCATTGACATTTGGTGACAAAGACTTATTCTATCTTGCACTGCAGCATCAAAAAGCTAATGTATCGATTTCTGAAATACCAAGGATGCTTGGTTGTGTTTATGATGAGGGCCGTTCTGGGCGCGATACAAATGTGTTCTACTCGCAATCAATGATTCAATCATTTGATGGGAGCCCTAGTCACATTCACACAACTCTTCATCCTGTTGGCGATGAAGGATTTGATATTCCAACTCACATATGTAATGATGGTAAAACGATACAATTTGTGCAGAGAAATATTAATAACAAGATGGTGGGTACAGTGGCATGTGATATGATTCACGCTTTAAATATTGAAATTCCAAGCATATATGATCATATATATGCTTGTGCCCTCAGAGATAAAAACACATACTTAAAAGAATAATTTGTATTTTAATCATAATGTCTAAGAGAAAGTCTAACATCAAATCAATTGATCTTAATCCTGAAGACATTCCTGTGAATTGCAATCAAATTGTAATTACTCAGAACAAAACAAAGATAGTCATAAAGACTGATAGTGATATTACTAGTTCAGTTTCGAATAAACAAGATTTGATAATGAGAAAAGTGAAGCGATTCTTTGATAAGCAGGAGAATTTTGAAAAATTGAAGCCGATGCTTATTCAAGAATGCAATATATCTTTGCGAGTGTTGGATTGGAGTACAACTAATTGGTCAAAGAAGAATACTATCATTCTTGAAACGTACAGAAATGGGTACAAAGAGATCATAAACATGTTTTTAGATTACAAAGCAAACCTGAAAGCATTTTCAAAGAAAAGTTTTGATCCATTTTGTAGAAGAGAACGTATAATGCTAAGGTTTGAGTGTGATCCAGAGAAGAAGACTTACATCACCACAACTGCACAGCTTAATTTTATGAAATGGGCGATAGAGAGTGGTGTGCTGGACTACTGTAAGGCCAATATAAAGTTGATCGAAGAAGACATGGTGAAATCATTGAAAGTCAGAACTCCAAACACAGAATCGATCGCCAGGCGCGTAACAGTGAATGTAGGCGAAGTACAAATTGGATTGTAATTCAGCTTAAAAGAATGCGATAAACGACTGTTAACTCATGAAAGACGTCTTGCACTATCTTGAATCTTCAAATGAGGATGTAATTGGTGTCCATATGGGCACAAAGAAGCTTGCAGTAGGCACACTTGTAGAAGTCATGGCTGGCGAGGATGAAGTCTGGTTTGGTGAGATTAACGGGTACAATGGTTTAGAACCGCTGGTGACTTATATTGAACCCGACGAAGATAACGTTTACAGCTTTCAATACGACACTTATGAAGCACCCAAAGAGTCTGTGAATCGTTTCATCCGATTGGAGAAGGGAAAGAAGAGTGAAGCATGGAAGATGTTAGGCTTTGTATACATGGATCGCCATGAGATCATCCCGATTGATGACATGAATAGTGATGACTCTGACGATGAATGGAGTCCAGAAAATGAGAAGGAGGGGGAAGAGGAGGATGAGGAGGATAGCGAGGATGAGGAGGAGGATAGCGAGAAGGATGAGGAGGAAGAGGAGGAGGAAGAGGAGGAGGAAGAGGAGGAGGAAGAGGAGGAGGAAGAGGAGGAGGAAGAGGAGGAGGAGGAGGAAGAGGATGAGGAAGAGGAAGAAGGGGAGATTTCAGTTAAAAAGAGAACAGTTGGCGAGAAGTAATCATGGAAGATTATTGCATATCTGACATACAAGAGAGATTGTTCTTCATCAAAGAAAAGAGTCAACGTGATAAGATGAATACTATCTGTCTTTTTGCCACTAGTAAAAACTGTTTCGCATTTTCAACAGTTAAGGAAATAATAGAAGAAATTGGAGATACTGATATCATAGAAAATGTAGCAAATGGAAACTTTGAATTGTTGTTGAAAGAAATATTCTCAAAAAGGTTATGGAGTGAAGGTATTCAAAATACTCCCTCATCTCCCACCCCCTCTCCTTCCCTTACGTAAAGAGACAGAAAACATAATCACCCCTGGTATATTCACAACGTTATACGTCAGTTATAATACAAAGTAGGGGAATGGTGGTATGTGCACCCCTCCTGAATCCAGCTTCACTCGTTTAATCAGTGACTTTTTGGGCGACACAAAACAAGAGGCGGCCGAGCGAGGCTACCGTGTATGAAAGGATCATTGGGAAGTCGGATTTAAGGTATATATCGACAGTGCTGCAGAGGACATTGGCTTTCGAAAAGAGGTTCAAGTATTTCAGCGAGTATCTCGATTTGATTTCCATCTCCCTGGCAGTTTCTGTTGCGTTTGCAAAATACAGCCCATTGTCCTTCTCTCCGAGTTCCACCTGTTGCTTTGCGAAGTCACCCTCGGCCCTCAGTATGAGTTTTTTGTCACGACTTATGACTTCAATCGTCTCTGATAACACAGACAAGTCTCTGCAGACGCGCTGCAAATCTAGGCTCGGCATGGTCAAAACGACATCAAATAACGTGACTGGTATCTCTAAGTTTGTTTCGTCAATGTCCAACAAATTCAATTCGAAAGTAGATTTCATTGCTTTGTCAAAATTTTCTATGTTCATCACCATTACATTGGAGTTCTTTTCACTTACCTTCATGATCAAAGTGTCACTCTGACCTATACTTTTCAATAGTCGAAACATGTTTCCAACATTGATGCCAGCAACAAATCGCTGCTTGCAATAATACTCTTCAAAACTTGTGGAGTTCAACTTTACCGAAACTATTACATTGTTATTGTTATCCATCTGTAAGCACTTTATGCCATTTGTATCAAAAACTAAATTGCAATCATGAAGAACGTCTTTCAGTGTCTCGAACATATTTCTAAAAGCAGAACATTGAACAGTTTTGATACAGACTATGTTATTAGAGTTTTCAGAGTCCATTTAAAAATCATAATAAAATTCACTTTAATACAAATTTATCTGCCATTAATTTTCCACTTTCAATGTACTCCTCAGATAGGAAGTCCGTCAGAACTGTTCCACAAAACTCTATTCTATTGACACCATGGATGGGTGCCTTCTTTTTCATCATTTTAAAAAAACAACATTTTGAAAAATCTAAGAATTCATCAATCAACATCAATCCTGTGATTGTGCTTCTTTTGCTACTTGAAATATGACTACCAATATGCAAAATACTCTCGTCATCTATTATATCAAGTTCCTCAACCCAATTAGAAAGATCACCATCGCAATTCAAAAAGCCATTTATTTCAATTGGTGGAAACACTACAGGCAAAGCCGCTGATGCTACGCAAGCCTTCCAAATCAGCACGTCCGGGGTGTGCGTTCCGTATGTTTGCAAAGAAAGTTCAAAGTTGTCGTACTTTGAGCAACAGATAGTCCATTCGAAATTAGGATTAATTTCATTCAGGTCTTTGAACGTCATATTGTATACACATTCTAAGTCCGTGGAGAAAAAATTGTCCACAAACTCAAACGACACAACAGATATTTGATCGAGATTAGATAAAACATTTTCACTTTCCTCCTTTAGTTTTGAAAATATGTGTGACATATCTTTATTTTTATCTTTAATCTTGACAATAAAGTACAATATTGCTAGACTACCTGCCGAAGACGTAATAAATGATATATTTAATGATTTAAAATCTTCAAACCACTTCAAAGTTTCAAAAAGTCCAATACAGTGTCCAAGCATTGGACATCCGCCTCCATGTAATGCAATTTTTTTATAATCTTTACCATCAAAGTGTACCATTATTGGTGTAAATTATCAAAATTGTTTGTATATTTTACACGCTTCCCAAACAAACGCTTTTTACTGTTTTTTATGTGTGAAAAGTACTCGTGGGGATACTTCAAATACATATAATCATACCCGGGCACCGGCACCGTTGCCACTTTCCATCGAGTGAAGTCGTCCTTCAACGAAACAGATGCCATACACCGAGGTGTTCTTTGTACTTTAAATGACAAAGTCTTGAAGTAAAGAGCTAAAAGTTGCTCTGGATTGTGGTGCTTTGTAATAGAATTCTCTACAATTTCTATGTTTTGCATCCACCATTTCACAATACACAAATACGTTTCTATTATGCAACTGTCAATCACATGATGACGATCTGATACTCCCCACCAATCCTCTCCATTTGGAATATCAATATCAGCATCCGTAAGCTGTGGATGATCAAAAAAATACATATGATCAGAGCGAGTAATAATCACTTTATCATACTGCTTTAACACCAACAGCTTTGTAAGTAACATATCTCTAAGAATCATGATAAGCGCGCCTGAGCCTTTCAACAATTGCCCATCCAACACCACGCCACCCCATAAACTCTCATAGGAGGTGCGCTTAGCACTCTCATGCCACGCATTTTCATCAAGGCCACACTCTCTACAGATTTGTTGGAGTTCCGTCGTCCAGTCCGGGTCATCAAAGCTCCAGTCATACTTAGCTACTTCGTGCAGTATTGTTTTCTCCGTTCTGCTTGTGAAGAGAGCTAGATCCGCGTTTAGTGGTTGCAAAACGTGTTTTATCAATGAATTCCACGCATCCACACCGCCGCGAACCGTCCCGATCACACAGACAATTACTTTTGGTTTTTCGTCCATTCTAAAATTAAACAAACACTTAAAAGAAGCAAATTAAACCACGAAAAATGGTCAAAGCTACCAAAACTACCACCAAACCACAAGTCTCCTCCTTCGGACGCGAAGAGAAGGCACGCGAAGAAGAAGCAAAGAGAACAAGATTAGATAGCACCACAATTAACGGCATTATGTTTCAGGCTTTGACGTGGGAGTTGCAAAATAAGCGCCCACCACCATTCAAACGGAAAAATGTGACAGATAAGGTACAGTACGAAGAAGCAACGCAAGTTGTGCATTGTTGTGGACGGATGGAAAATGGCGAGTCGGTGAGAGTCGCAGTCATCGGATATCACCCGTACTTTTACGCAAGAATATCCGAATCTGACTTCGACAGAGTAGTATCATCCTTCGTATACAAGTATGATACCGGGGGCGAACGTGGTCAGAAGTCACAAAGACATCAATTCGAAGATTGGTGGGTCGTGGAAAAATGCCTGGAGGACAAGTGTATCTATCAGGGATTCAAAAACGGAGAGAAAGACTCGGTACTGAAAATCACTTGTGCAAACCAGGCGTGCATGCGTGATATGATAAAAGCATTGACGGACACCCCACCTTCTGGGACCGGTCAGAAACACTATGAATTGTTTGACGTGCGTCAAGACGTTCTCTGCAGTTTTTATCACGAAACTGGGTTGAAACCCTGTGGATGGATGAAGATTGAAAACACTCTCGAATTCGAAGATCAAACTCCATTTGCATACGAAGAATCAAGATGTGACCACGATTATGTTGTGATAATTGAAGACATCAAACCCATGAACGACAAAATAAGTATGGCACCCTTCAAAGTATGCAGTATAGATATAGAGGCATTCGGACCAATGGGTGCTGACGGAAGATATCCTTTTCCTGATCCCGAAATATCTTCTCATCAAACCTCTTGCATTTGCGTACGAAAGAGGCTTTTGACTCAAGGCTCAGACGAAGGGGAATATGTTTACTTCTCATACAAGCCACTTGACATGGATAGAGTCAATGAACTCTGTTTAAAAGAAAATCTTTCCGTTTCTCACAAAGATTCAAAGGCTTGCAATTCAGAGAAGGAGATGTTTGCTGCATTCATCACGTATTGTGAACGCGAGAAATTCGATATCATTATTGGATGGAATACATTGGATTTTGATATGCGATACATTTATCACAGATGCAAGTTGTATGGAATTGATCTGTACAGAGTTGCTAAATGGGGCACAAAAGAGACTTGCAGGACAATACGGCTGGAGGATGTTACATTGAGCACGGCAGGGGCGGGTCACAATCGCTTCCGATATTGGAATATTTCTGGTGTATTCCAGATGGATGAACTGGTGGTGGTCCGGCGCGACAAGAAATACGACACATACAAGCTAGGGGCCGTATCGAATATACTCTTGGGTGACACCAAAATGGATGAACCTCCCTCCGAAATTCACAGGAAGTCTCAAGGAACAAGTACGGAACTGGCCGAGATCGTAGTTTATTGTATGAAGGACACCAAACTACCGGACGAGATTGCATGCAAATTGCAAAGTTACATGAAGAATTTCATGTTTGCCAACATGGCAACTGTACCAGTCACTTATCTTCTGACCAGGGGGGCGAATATCAAAACATCTTCGTTCATTACCAAAAACGTTCGAAAAAGGGGCATGATCATCTCGAACAAAAACAAGTCATTCAACCACATTGACGGAAAATATGAAGGTGCAACAGTTCTTGATGCACTGAAAGGATTTTATGACGATCCGGTTGCGACATTAGATTTCAAGAGTTTGTACCCGTCCATCTTTATCTCTCAAGTACTGGACCCCCACGTGTTTGTGGAATCGGACGTCTACCGTGGAATTCCGGGTGTAAAATACAAGAACCACAAATGGATCGATAAAAAATCCGGTAAGAGATTCGATTATTGTATTGTGACAAATGGTGAAAAACTGGGTATTCCGGCTGTTATTCCAGAAATCATGCAAGAACTGTGGAATGAGAGAGACGAAGCCAAGAAAAAGATGAAGAAGGCAGCGAATTACACAGAGAAATCCGTCTTTGATGGTATTCAACTGGCAGTCAAACTTTTGATGAATTCTATCTACGGTTTTTTTGGTGCTGTGAATGCAAGTCCGATCCCACATCTACCGCTCGCCATGATCTGCACGTTCACGGGCAGAAAGTTCATTGAAGAGTCACAGAAATTTGTGCTGGCGAGGTATGGAAACTATAATGACAAGCCTGAGATTGCGAATATGACACTTCATGAAAGAATGAAGTTAGAATTAAACGAATTGGAATGCGACACAGTTGTCAATGTGTATGGCGACACGGACAGTATATTCGTCAAGTGGAAAGTATCTGACGAGGCAAGAGCTCTGGGGCAAAAGGCAATTTTAGAGGAGAATTTCAAACAATCAGAACTTGCAGGAGAAGAGATCACCAAATGGCTGCTCGAGAATCACTGCCCTGTACCAAAGAGGGTCGAGATGGAATTCGAAAAAGTGTATTATTCACTGATAAGCTACTCAAAGAAGAGATATTGTGGTCTTCTATGGACGAATGTGGATAAACCTGATTACATTGACTATAAGGGTATTGCTCCAGTCAGGAGAGATACGCCAAAAATAGTCAAAGATATAATAATCAAATGCATCGAATTGATTCTCGTTCAAAAAGATCGCCCTAGTGCATTTGCATTACTCGAAGAAACATTTGCACGGATTGATCGGGGAGATTATGAAATAACTGAATTTGCAAAAACTGGAGCCATTTCAGACAAAGAATATGTTGGAACGATCCCTCCTGCCGCGCAAGTTGCGGAGAGATTGAAAAAGCGAGGTCTCCCGGTACCGGACAGAGTGTCATACGTTTATGTGGTCGGAGACCCCAAAGATAAAGCTTCCACAAAAGTGGAAGACCCTGATTACATAATCCAAAACGACCTCAAGGTCGACAGGCGGTATTACCTCAACAACCAATTCAAGAAGCCAATTATCGAACTTCTTGGACCAGCTTTGAATGGCCTCGATGAACTTATCGATAAGTACTTGTTGAAGTACCAAGCTTATGTTATGGATGACGAAGTAAAAGCAAGACGTGAAGCTCATCAACAAGAACTCAACACTAAACCAATCACTTCATTTTTCAAACGCAAGTTGACTTAAAAGTAGAGTATCATTTACTTACGTTTTATGTCATCACAATATGCATGTTACCGCAATGGGAAACTCTCATTGCAAAAACAAGAAGAAATCGAAGAGTACATAACAATCATTAAGAAAAATAAAAAGAAAGCGAGAGATATTATTATTGTAAAACAATATGGTTACTTGTTTCTTGACGGTTTGGATGATCTTGAACGATGTGGCTCAACTTTTTGAACCCAATTTCTTTTCCAAAAATATTTTTCCTGAAATATTTTTTGAGTTTAAAATTTCTCTTACCCCCCCCCCCCCTTCCATTTTTCTTCGCGAAAGACTTTTAGACAATATTCAAGGATTTTGGTAGGAGAAGTGTAAGTGAGAGTAGTTGTAGGAAGGGCCTTATCCTCTAAAGGATCCTCTAGAGGATCCTTTAGAGGATTTTTAAATTTAAAAGGATGTTTAATGGTACAAAAGAACATCATGCCAGGTAACAACAAATACAAAGAAGCACGTGTATGTGAATGTGGATATTCCACATTGAATTCTGGTAATTGGTCGACACACAAGAAAAGTTGCAAATTAGTGACAACTGCCGATAAAGAACTCATATGCACTCTAAAAGAACAGTTGACAAGTAAAGATCAACAGTTGGCAAGTAAAGATGAACAATTAGCGGCAAAAGATCGACAGATAGAAGAGTTGATAAAGGTGGCGAAAAAACCAAGGGTCGTGAACAACACCACCACCACCAATAACAAATACGTGGTGGAGCAGCACATTAACGTGTTTGGCAAGGAGTCGATTGAGCACATTTCCCGCGAAGAAATTCAGACATTACTGTCCGATCCGGCTAATGCAGTGCCACAGTTCATAAAGCTGAAACACAGGAAGGCTCCGGGAGGAGTGAACCAGAACTTGCGTGTGCCAAACAAGAAGCGAGCGATTTACCAGGTGGTGGTGTCTGGTGAGGAAGGGAAGGAATGGGAAAACAAGGCAAAAGGTGAAGCTTTAGAAGAGTTATACGATACGAATTCTGGTCATTTAGAGGCGGAGGCGGATGAGGAGACTCGGGTGGGATCGCAGTTTCTCAATCATCAAGAGAAGGTCAAGGCGTCTGCAAGCGGGGAAGATGGTGGTAGGCGGTACAAGGAGCAGTTGGACAAGATTCATTGTGTTGTTTCTATTTAACAAATGTTACTATTGAACAAATGAAACGTTTAATCATACCTCACTCAACTTCAGACGCACACCCTTCTTCCCTTTGATGTGCTGCTCCTCCACAAGTGGCATCACCCCTCGGTAGTTCACAGCAAGGGCCAGCTGGGGGAGCCCCGTAGCGCTCGGGACATTGAACACTGCGTGTGGCTTGCTGCCGTCGAAGACGACCACATCGCCCTCTCTGGCCCAGATAAACCAGCAGCGCACCACACCAGCGGCCACGGCCTTCTGAACAGCCACCGATAGCCGCGGCACGACAAAGGCGATCTCGTCCGGAAGCTCACAATACCCAGGATCGAACTGGAGGTTTCGCGGGTGCACAAGTTTCTGCTCGCCTCCGGAAATGAGCTGCACAAGATACCTCCCGTCGTCGTGCACCTCAATAACCTCGACCCTGATGCCGTTCAGCTCTGGCTTCCTCGTCAAATCACAGAAGGTTGCCTCGCACCCGGTCAGATCGGGCGTCTCCAAGGGGATCTTACACTTGTCCAATTGGATGAGGCCGGCATCAATATCCTCGTGGGTGGGGAAGAATGGGTCGGCGACCTGGGCCTGTAGCACCCGCTTGGTGTCGATCAGCAGGAGCATGAAGCAGCTGATGGAGTCGCGTGGCCCCAGTACATTGTAGATCACGATATCGGATGCCACCTTGCTCCCCCCGTCAACATGCCAGAACATGTTGTCGTGAATCTTTGAGAGAACAAAGCATTCATATACCGACGACGGTCCCCATTGTTGGACAAGCCCCTTGACAAACGCTTTCACATCGAAGCGCTTAGTGATGTAGTACGCACGCAGAAAGGCATCACCGAAGATCTTCGAGTTGGATACAAGGCAGAACTCCTGCTCTGTATACTGTTGAGTCCTGTTGGGACTCAACGTCGACCACTTCGTTGAGCCTTCCCGTAGCCGTTCGCGCACAGAGTCCGTGTCGGGGCGCAGGTCAAGGGTACCGGTAGCAGCCAAGAAGCCGCACGTGAGATAGTTCCACACGGCACGCGCAACCACGTGGGCGAAAACATCACGGATGGCGTGCCCGACCTCCGCCATGGCGTGTGGATGCGATCGGGTTTGAGGTACGACCACAGGGGATCAATGGGTCACACATGTGTACCCCTCCCGTGGGAACTCTGGGTGGGGGGGCCTGTTGCTTTGCTCCTTCTTTCTTTTCTTAACTTTAGAGAAGAAACAAGAACCAAACAGGCTAGGGGAGGTCTCCTGCGGTCCTCCGGTTGGGTCACACATGTGTACCCCCATTTTCCCGCCAAACCCGACCGACCGTCAGCCAGATGGACGTTCTCGTAGCCCTGATGGAGAACGAGAAGCACGCCACGAAGCGCGAACTGGGAGAGAATATTATGAAGCACGCGGAGGATCTGCTTGCGTACGGCAAAGTCTCTGAGGGACAGTACCTCGACTTCTGCAATGGCGCGGGACTCATTCACCAGGGTGTCATGATGACTCAAAACGAAATGGCGACGGTGAGCAGAATGATCAACACACTGAGTTGGAAGGTACACGATGCGAAGACCCGGGAAACCATATTCCGCAACCATATCAAGTCACTGCAGACCAGGACCGGAGAACTTCGCACGCGTTATGAAGAGGCTAAAGGCACGATGTTCAAAAACGCGTCGGAACTTGAGTCGGCGATCCAAAAGAAGGAGTATGCTAGGGCGCGAAGCATGGTTAAGGATCAGAAGAAAAAGGCTTTAGACATGGTATTCGAGTTTGACGAGTAAAGTCTCTGCGTCTGAGTATGTGCACAACAATGAAAAAGGGATGTGAAGGGATGTGAAGAGGGGGGGGTGTTACTGAGAGGGAGGTTAAGCCTTTCTTTTCTTCTCAACAATCTCGGGCTTGACAAATACTGGTTTCGCACCAGAAGCATCCAACTCTTGCTTTGCATGCCATTCGAAAATAGCGTAAACCGATGCAGGACCTTTGTATTCCTCCATTTTATGGAAGTCATTAAAATTAATCTTTTAATATGACACCCATTCCCAAAAATCCCAAGTCCCAAAAGCCCCGTCCCCAAACACCAAACAAATGGGTCGGAGGACAGTTACACAGAGTTCCGTGCGATGCTCAGCCGCTCTTTGTTCACATGCTCTAAAGTTGGATGGTGGCTGATGGGGGCGTTCTGGCTTCTGGATTCCAGGCACGACAAGGAAAAATACGACTTTGACTTCCGCAGAGTTTATATGTGTGATTTCGACTTAAAGATTACTCCTGCACGAGTTGAAAGAGCACTGAGGCATGAGTCGACTCGAGGATCTTTCGATCGCGAAATTGCGCGACAGGATGTCAAAATCAAGCATTGTCGAGCTGGCGGACATCAAGAAAGAACTTGAAACATCTTGCAAGGGCGGTAACGAGCACATCATCTTTCATGAGTCTTTGACGCGTGATCTGTATGCTTACGCTGTGATCAACTTTCTCACCATGTATGGCTTTGTTGTATTCGGTGGGTTTGTGTCAGCTCATGTGAGCGGTAAAGCATGGAACGATATCGATCTCCTGATGCCAGCCGATCACTTCGCGCAAGATCATGTTCTAAAGATTGTCGCGTTTCTGAGACTGTCATTTGGGTTTAAAGCAATACAAATTCAGATGTACGAATGTCAGGCAAAGAGATACGCGAGGACATTCAGTTTGACCATCAAGGAAAGTGATGTCGTGCACTCTATCAAATTTGACATTGTTCCAAAATCTATACATAAAAAGATGAAGTGGCTTCCAGTGACAGTTGGAAAATGTCTTTTGATGAGTGACAACGTGATTTCATTGCGAAGTATTCCAAAAGCCGCACACATGTTGCTTCCCTGGAAAGTTACTGACATCTTGGAATTGCTACGGAATGGCAATGATGTCGGATTGGGCATTCCAACTGCGGCACAGTCACGTGACACAGAATACAGGGCGTACTGGTGGCAACGAATAAGGGCTCTTCGGAAATCGGGGTATGTAGTGGACAATTTTTTGGGATGCACACCACAAGAGCCAAGCAGGGGGACTAATGCATAGTCAGTTGACATGCACGTCCTCGCAATACCCACACTTACATTTGACATGGTGCCAGTCCTGGTTGTGTCGGGGTTTGTGTTTTCCCACGGGGTGTAGTAGTTCGATAGTTAATACAAAAAGTGAACTAAAAAACAAAAGGTAAAAATACCACGGGGTCATTATAATTTAATCATTTTAAAAAAAAACTAAAATGCGGCTACAATTTTTGAAGACTCGATATCTGTTCGGATACTTTCTTGACTTTCTTGACGACTTCCTTGACCTGACGACAACTTTTAACATATTTTAAAGTTGTAATTTTAACATCTGTAAAGTCAATTAGTTCTGTCCTTCAGCAACTAGTAGTCTGTTGTAACAACTCGAGATTGAGAAGGGGCTTGACTTGTTGTAAAAAGATTTAGACAAATAGTTGTTGTTCGGTCGTGATGGGCGTGAGGATAGTGGTTTTCTTCTCATAAACTTTTGACGCAATCTATTCAAATATATTCAGTCTAAAATATTGCGTAAATTATTGTAATATTTTTAGATAGACTTACAGTAAATGAAAGTAGGAATTCTTATCAATAACGCTGCTCAATTCGTAAATGGATCTGAGCAACAACCCCAATTTGTGATTGAAATGTTACAAGCCTTAGGTGTTTCTTATGTTGTCTACAGTCACAAGGGAAAGCAAGATCTCTGTGGCATAGAGCGGTCCGATAAATTTAATGACACTCAGTTACAACTCATTGATGATGCTGATCTGTCAGACATAACGACATTCATCATGATATGTCACATAGTAGAGGATACTTCAGCCCTTTCGGGGCAACTGAAAGAAAGACTCTGTGGAAAGAAAGTTGTTCAGTTTCATTGTGGCAATCATTGTATTTTCAATGCTGAAGATATTGTTTTCAACAAACATAATGTTGTGAGGTTACTTTTCAACTCCTGGTTTTCAGAAGCATGGGTATTTTCAATGCATCATTTTGCAAAAGACTACTACGAATTATTGACAAAAAAACCATGTAAATTGATGCCGTACGGCTGGTCGCCCTCACTTTTGAGCACATACTTACTAAAGAATAAGATTGAAATCTCTTGTGAGCATTTGAACTATAATGATGCACTTACTTTGTGTTGTTTTGAACCTAATTTAAACGTTACGAAGACTTGCCAGTGCCCCTTGCTTATAATGGATGCTTTCTATTGCAAACATCCCGAAAGACTTCAGAAATGCTTCATATTTTGCGCCAGGCAGCTTCTAGATCACAAATCATTCAAAGATTATGTTTCTTTTTTAAGTATTGTTAGGGATGAAAAGGTCGAGTTCTATCCGCGTATGGCTTTTCCTGAGATCATGAAACAGATGAAAGACAAGAAGCTCAATCCTGTACTCATTGGTCATCAGATATACAATGATCAAAACTATATGTCCTTGGAAGCACTCCATCTTGGATATCCTATTATTCACAATTCACCTAGTATTCAAAATGGTGGTTTCTTCTATCCAGAATTCAATCTGCATGCGGCCGTGGAGCAATTAGAAACAGTCTCAACCGAATTCTGCAAGCCGGAATTCTACTCTGCTTACCGGGCGCGTGCAAGGAAAGTTATATGTGATCATAGCACGAGCAATCCAGTATTGTTGGAAGAGTTTCGCAGGCTTCTTGTGTAATATTTATCCATAACTGACTCAGTGTAAATAAAAAATATTATGTATTATTAGATAAGTATGGCACTACCATTGAGTGGATATATATTTAAAGTTCCAACTGCAGAGAAACCTCTTTTTAGCGGAGAATCATTATTGAAATTAAGCAAACTGACACGAAACAAAGACACTAATAAGATTGTTGTCAGTGCTTTGACACCAAATGGTAGAAAGGTGTCAGGGTCATTTCACGACGATTCTTTGATGACTATGTTTATGAAAAACCCAAAGACCGCGCCACAGCAATTCGAAAAGGCTCAAACCAGGGATATAGCAAGAAGAACCATCAGGGTGCCGGGAACGCATTCCAAAAATATTGGGAGAATTATCATTATGCCAGAGGGAACAACTACCGCAAACGTAAAAGCAAGAAAGACTCGAATGATAGCCGAGGTAAAAGCTGCAAAAACGGCTGCAAAAACGGCTGCAAAAATTGAAAAAACGAGACGAGCTGAAGCTGTGAAACTCAAGAAAATACAAGATAAGAAAAAACGAGAGAACGAGTTGAGACAGCAGAAGAAGAATGCGATTGCCAGGTTGCCTCCACCCCCCCCTAAAAAATTGAATGAATCGTTAATTATTAGTCAACTTGTACAAAGAGCGGTTGAGACACTGAGGAGTAAGTTGACGAAATCAAATTATCCTGAAGAATACGTGTTGGATCTTTCTGAATTGAAAGATGATTTCCCTGAAGACATGTTCAATTATTTCAATAATCCTAAATTCAAGAATTTCAATTCGCTTCTGTCAAGTCTTTATATTAAAAAGCCAGTGGGTAACAAGTTCAAGTTTCAGAATCCCCAAGGAATTGGACTAGTAGATTTAGAAGTTATCAGCAGTTTGAACATTGACAAAGATGATATACAAATTGAGTCAGCCAAATCTGATGATAACAACATAATAGATCAAAAACTTGCATTTGAGCTTGTGGATGTGTCTAATTTCAATTTTTCTAATTATGAAGGTGCCGAATTTTCTTTCACAAAAGCCAAGGAAAGAGAAATAATTGATGCAATGAAAGACAAGTATCTATCGAAATTGAGGTCTAGAATGAGTAAACAACTTTTAGAAAAAGAGGTTTTTTATGTTAAGAAATCACAAGATGTTTACAATGTTCTTTCAGACGCATTCTATGTAAAAAAGAGATTGAATGTGTTAAGCAAAAAAGAACTTGATGTATTGAAGAAAACATTGAAGATAAAGTCTGAAAATACTAATGAAGTAAAGAAAAAGATATTAGAAATAGCTCCGGATCGTGTTAGAGCTGCTGAGAAGAAGAGAGCTGCTACCACGGTTACGAAGAAACGAACCCAACGCCCTCGTAAAGCACAACTCAAACCAATAGGGGGTCGCAAGCAGAAGACTCGTGCCCCACGACTGGCACGAACCACGAAAGAATTTGCAGCTCGAGGAGTACTATTAAACAACAACAATAACAACAATAACAACATTACAACGTCACTTCGATTGAATTCGGCTGACGTGAGTAAGATAAGCTTAGGGAATCTAACAGACAGTATGAGTGTTCCTGTACCAAATGTATCGAGTGCCGAAGTTCCCAACCTGTGGACGAAGAAGCTCGGTGGGACGATATTGAAATACTCTATGCTAATTGCTATGAAGCAAACACTTGAAGACAAAATAAAGGACACAACAGAACTCATGCAATTCATTGAACCGTACAAGTGTGTAAACGAGTTCATATGGAAACAACATGCAGCTATGTTAAATGATAAAAGCCCGGTGGAAAACTACGAGACCACATTAGGATGCATGTCAGAAATTTACTCCATGAAACACATGTTCAAAGAACAGAAAGCCATTATTAGATTCGCCTCTGGTTTGACCAGGACGAAAGATCTATACACCGGTGACGAACCTGAATCTTTTCTTTCGCAGATTATGTATTTGAGTGGTCCTCAGCTTCGAACTGTTGGCAAACTTTCCAATGAATGGACAAATAAATATGGTGTGGAAAAAATAGATAAGCGACGCAATTTCGAAACGGAAAAGGGGGTACAGGGTCTCATAAACAAAGATGGTAAAACTGGACCCGCTTATGAAAAAACGACTTTCAACATATATGAGGATATCATGGGGTATAAAAAGGGAGAAATAAAGTTCAAGGGCGGTAGAACATTGAAACCGCCACCCAAGAAGATAAGAGACGGCTCGCGTCTTGAGGACAATCCAGAGGGGCACGCGTCTCACATGCTGACAAGTGCGTACAAACGTGGTTACTGCATGACTGCTTCAGAATACACTGAGAACGATTGTATGGAAAGTGATGATATTATTGCTAACGCGCGACTTGGTAAGGACTTTTGGGAGAGACGATTGAGAAATTTTGGTTTGATTGACGATTTGAAAGAGAAAGAAATGGACGATTTGAATGATATCAAAATACAGAACTGTCCTATGGCAGACTGTGAGAAACACTGTAAAAGAAACGGTATGAGATACTGTGGTGGCATAAATTCGTTAGTGAAACGCATGTTGAACTACGAAATACCGAAGGCAGAGAAAGGTTCTAATCGGGGGGGGATAAATGTAAACTTCGACAAAGTGATAGTAGATTTGGCTTCAGAAGCAGCAAGAATCAAGAAGCTTCTTGCTGATAGAAAGAAAGCACAACCTAAAGCTAAAACAGTAAAAGAACTCGAGAAAAACGTCCAGAATCTTTCGAGAGAAGTGAACACCATGCAAAACCAACTTAACAAGAGGAAGAGGGAGCACCCATTCATGATACCACCACAGGCGCATGCTCTGAAAGTAGCTCAAAAAGAATTAAGACAAGCTGAATTAACACTGACGAAAGCAAATAAAAAGAAGGAACTCGGTAAGGATATATTTGAAGAAGGAATGCAAAAAAGAATCCAAAATATGATAGATAATCCCGCTCAGGCGTTTGGTTTACTGACGACTATTGAAAAAGAAAAGGTACTCGAATCATCTAATTTCGATAACAAACTCACAATAAGCAATGGTGATAAATCAAAGGCTACCACCACTACCACCCTGGCTCTGATTCAGAAGGGTGCAGGAGAAATAGTACCAGTGGAATACAAGGGAAAACTTGACAACGCCGTGGTTGTATCTATGCCGGGGGGTGGATTACAGGTGATATCTCAGAATGTACTGAAGAAGACTATAGAAAACAACCCTCTTTCTATTCTTCCGCTAGAGGCTGGTGACATTATTAGTGACGTAGGAGGACTGCGAGCAGTGACAAAGGGACCGAAAGAAGCTATACTCGAGGACGTATTCAACATAAGAAACAAAAATTACATTGATAGGATTTCTTCAAGTTTCAAGGAAATAGTGAAAGATTTGAATTCTTCACACACTGTTGTTCATGATCGTATAGAAAGGAGAAAGAATAGAAGATCAGAGGAGTTTACAAGAAAATTAAAGTTCTCTGCTTTGAAATTCTTAAATGAAAGCATAAACAAAGAAGACGAGTTTCTTCTAAAATACATGTACCAGGACCTGGTTTTTAAAATGGAATCCACAAGACAGTTCATAAAAAAGAAAATAAACCACCGAAAGTTGCAGCTGGAAAAGGAGGACGATCCTACGAGAGTGGAGCAGTTGATGCCAAGTAAACCGTGTGACTATTTTACGATTTTGTACAACCATTTTATTGGTTTCAATGTTAGCCACGGTAGAAGAACTAACGAGTACTGCAATTCTGAAAATATAAAAAAACTTTACACAATTTTCAAAACGTCTAAGAACATTCAGTATAATCTGCAGAATATGTTCAGTTCGGACAGAAAGCTGAGAGAGGTATATCAATATGCAGCTGATGATTATTTCCATAAGGGAATGATCAACGTTTCATCCTGTGCATCAAAATTCCTGTTGTTGGGAAGATCTAGACATGTTGCTATAAACCCATCCATTTTAGATAAGATTCGTCAGAGAAAGATACAAAAGGAAATAAATAAATACACTCCATTGATATCCAGTGTCAGAAGTGAGGTCAATGACATAAAAAAGAAAATAAACCACCGAAAGTTGCAGCTGGAAAAGGAGGACGATCCTACGAGAGTGGAGCAGCTTACAAAAATACTGGCTGATGCTCAGGATGATCTGGATGTCCAAACTCGCAGTCTTCTTCTACTCAAGAAGAAGCACAATAGATGGGTAAAATTGAAAAGGGGAGTGTCGAAGGGCAAGGTTACGCATATTTATCTCGACAGGGACAATAAATGGAAGAGAAATGATGCTACTGATGGGAAATTAAAACGGTTACCAAATGTAACCAACACGACAGCCAAAGAGCCATTGTCAGTAACGTCTAGAAAGGGGAACACCATGTTTTTCAAGCAGGCCACCCTTCTGGCGAACTATATTGGCTACCTGGTAGCTCCAGAGAACGTCCCGAAAGAAAAGAAGCCTAAAAAAGGAAAAGTAAGAAAACCAACCCAATCAGAAAGGATAAGACATATGAAGGCACTTGGAATGAGTTTGACTGCAAGCCCCGGACTTGTCGCCTACGAAAAGGCTCGCAAAGACAAAAGAAAGGCTCAACGGGAGGCTACCAAGGCAGCTAGGTCCGCTCCTTAAATCACTCACGAACACGTCACGACCTTAATATACGTATGCTTCTAGTGGTAGGTTGTAATGCTTGTACACAAGCACGACATACGGGACATTGAGTATTCTTTGTAAGCCATTTGTCTATACAATTCTTATGAAACACGTGTGAACACCAAAATCTTCTACAATGTTGGCGACATTTGAATTCGTCTAGACAGATGGGACAATCATCGCAAGGTTTGTTCGATTTGTTTACAATAAACTTGTTCAATTTCTCTAAATTTATTTTTCTTATACGTTCTGATGAATCCTCTTCTGATTCATCAGTGGTTTCTGTTTCAACATACGTAAAATCTGAAGTATCATCATCTTCATTATCTTCAATGCCCCTTGGTATGGATATTATAAGTCCTTCTAAACCTCTTATGGATGATCTTAAGCGTATTGTTATTTGTTCTTCTCCATTTTGTGATCTCGTTCGTGATGAAATAGGTGTTGTCATGTTTATATAATACATTTTTTTTATTTTACAATACTAAAGATTCCTTAGATACGATTTAATTTCGCTTGAGATTGTGTACTTGCCATGATTTCCGTCACATGTCAACAAAGTACATGACCTTCCTATTGACTCACATGCTTGTTTCATTTCAAGGGCCTCTGATAATTGTATGCTTATGTCATCTTTTGCATGAAGCATCGTTATAGGCACGTCAGAATTGTTCAAATGTGGTTTAATGTTGACACCAAGAAGCATTGCAAAGAGTTTGAAATGAGAAACCATTTTGGTACCACTGCACATTCCATTAACCAATATGACATTATCACATTTAATACCAAGTGTGTTGACGTAACCTAACGATTGCATCAATACAAAACATCCCAAAGAATATCCCACGAAAAGCGTGTCTATTGAATTGTCTGTCATAGATTGGAATACTGACATCATGTTTAATGAATCATCAAGCATTGATTTTGAGCATAAATCGACATACCAATCGCTTTCACCCAAGCCTCTTACTTGAAAACACAATATTTCTGAATCCTCCAAGAAAACTTCCATACAAGGCTCCTGTAGCATTCTCCTAACACTGATCCCAAGCCCTGGAAACAAGAGTATTCTTCTTTTCTTCTTTAGCATTGGTTCGTGATAAAGCAACTTACACCCTTTGAAAGTAAACTCTTTAGAGAATTTAGATCTTATTTGCTTAGGTAAATCTTTGTGATTAACTCCCCATATATTTCGTACTGCAAAATATAAAAACACAAATGTCAATACTAACATTATGTGAATTTTGATTGCAGTATTTTTATGTTTGTTTATTGACCTGTGTGAAATAGGCAAAAGATAAACAAATGGTAAAGAACTGAACAAAAAAGCCTTTTCTAACATTTTGTTCTTAATTTCCTAATACTCTTTAAACTAAAATACAATCATACTACTCAGACCCGAATGGCCCAGTGCAACCCAAACTCTTTGGAGAATGCAAAAAAATGAAACAGATTAACGCGACCTAGATCTAGACTTGGATCGAGATGAACGTTTACCCATTGGCTTGCTTGCCATCATAAAGAACTTCAGGGCAATACATGTAAGAATAATAAAAAGAAATACTTTGAGTACACTTATCATGGAATGAGAAGATTGGTACCCCCTATGGTAAAAACTTGGTGAGCAATGAGAATCATATTTCGCACTTCCGTGTTTGAACGCAGGGTAATGCTTACCTACGGGTGCTATTTCTTTGATTATTTCCTCCATTTCATCATGATCTTTTTGCATGTATCCACCTCTTTGGTCTACTTTTCTATCCCACTCTGTATGATGAACCATTGATAAATTATAATTACAAAAAAATTGTAAGTAATACGATAAATGGAAAAGCATAAAGAAAAGAGGCCACCAAGAGGTGCAAGAATGGATGCAGAGAGAAAGAGAAAACTTGAAAAAAAGGAACCAATCCAAGCAATGAAAATATGCGGTCCTATAGCTCTAGGTGATCAGAAAATAGCATCAAAGTGCCTTTTAGCGATACAAGTATTCAAGGAAAGATATCAAAGTGAACAAGAATTAAAAAAAGCACTTAGACACCATCTTTACCAGGACATTAAACGCCTTTTAGTTGTTAGAAGGGTGAACAAAGAGAGGGAATTCGCACAACAAGCTAGGCGTCTTGAAAAAGAACTCAACAAAGTAGCTCCCCTTACACTCCGTTCTTTATAACACTCATCACATTAGACATTGGCGTATGTTGGAGGTGTAGAGGGCGCTCGCTTGGTGACAGTCGGGTTTGTGACAGCACCACAAGGGGACACATCCAAACCCGATTGCCCAAATACGGCCGAACAGCGAAGAGAGACACAGCCCCGGATGAACCGATGGTCATACCTCGTTACCGAGATGGCGGGTCTGGGCCCGCGAGCTGAAGAATCGTCCGAAGAAGCGTGCCATGCCCGAGCCAGTCGAGCGAGTGTGAAGTTAGCTAAATACACCACATTGTGAAGAGGTTTTGTTAACACTTGATTTCATAAAAATTGATATAGGATCTGTAGGTTCCCAATCGTCCCATTCCCCGTGGTATTTCAAAAATTTCCTATGTATTTCAACCAGTTCTACGTCATCTGATTTCAAGTCTACAGAGTATTCTTCGTCTTCTTCGTCTTCTTCGTCTTCTTCGTCTTCTTCGTCTTCTTCGTCTTCTTCGTCTTCTTCGTCTTCTTCGTCTTCTTCGTCTTCTTCGTCTTCAGATTCCTCTCCTTCAGATTCTTCAGTTTCGTACGTGTGGTTTTTTTCCTCTTCCAAATTCACAGCAAATTTGGATTCTAAGGAATCTCCCTGTAGTAAGAACTCATGAGTTTCGTATTTCAGTGCCATAGCTATATCTTTATCAAAAATTTGCTTCCTTCCACAAGCTGTGACGAATTTTTCTGCACTTTTTACAGCATCTTGCATCAAAGTTTTCACAAGTGCTACCAGGTTATGCATCATATTGACGTCTATTCCTCTACTCTGTTGATTTAAGATTCCAGATCTCATAAAACTGTAGTCTGACATTGTTTGCTTTTTTAATTCATTTTTTTATTGAAAATGGTTATTTTTTTCATTACTCGATTCACTTTTGATTCACTTTTAATCAAAAGGTTATCCGAGAATAGAAAGAGTCTTCAGAATAGTTCACCCACCATTGCTTTGTTAGTTCAACAAAATGAAGACCTTCATCTGCCGCTGGGGCCTCAGGAAGATGCGCCAACGCAGCGGCGTAGGCAGGCATTATTGTTATGACTATTATCGCACTAGTCATTGATATGGTTGTTATAAAACATCAAGGCCATGGTGCATCATCTAAATCTAATTCTTGTGAAATAGCTTCAGCTTCGTTCTGACACATTATAGTTATTTCATATTTTTTTTGCTGTTCAAATTGCTGTTCAGTTTTTCGTTCGGGTTTTCGTTCGATTAAATATCTCCTTTTTTAGTTCATTCCTACGTTCACAAAAAGTTCATAAACAGTTCATGAACTTTTTCCTTCTCCTACCACATGGTATGCTTATATGGAGGTTCCGACCCTCGAATAATGATGACGTTTTGTATGCCATTAAACCCGCCTGGTGCGATTGGAGCGTCATTTACTCGATTACACTTAGCGATAGCGTGGGAGTTTGGGTGGGTCGGGGTAGTCGTAGATGCCCTGTGCTGCCAGCTGCTTGATGTGCTGGCCATAGCTGTAGGAGGCACGTTGATAGTCTGGGTCGGAATCTGCCTTGTGGACACGATACATGAAGTAGTTACGCTCCTGTTCGAATTTCATATCCTGGTTATCACATTGGATCTCGTAATTCCTTTGTTCTTTTCGTACTTTCTTGATGTTCTGTTTCGCGTCCTGTTCTTCATCCGTGCCCTGATGACACACCCGTTGCGGTGTCTTTTTGAAGAAATTCATGATATCGTTTCTGAAGTTGCCGCGCTTCATCTTCTTGATCCATGCCCGTCTCTGCATTGACCATTTGAATCCGGACTTGGATAGTGCTGAGTTGATGTCGGAACATACAACACCGTTCTTGTAGCCGCGTGGAGTTATGAGGCAGTGGCCCTTTAACTCGTCGGCGTCGTTATCTGGCATGATGTATTGGGGGTTGATCGCGTATGTCTTCAGCAAGCTCGTCAAGCACGTGCCTTTCGCCGAGATGCGTACGTATGTCTTCGTCACCTTGTCCCACGCGAAGTTGTTCGTTTGCAGTGCTGATTTGTCGTCGAAGCGATGGCCGCTGGTGAACTGCACGATGGTAGGCGGTATGCCGTCGGATCGCTCGTGAATTGTGATGGTGGGCGGGATGCCGTCCATGGAGAGATATGTATCCTTGATGTTGGGCGTGTCTTTGTCCTCCCTGGAGGCTCCCGCATTGGAAGCTACTTCCTTTGAGATAGACATGTGCACGAGTCGCTAGCGGGGCGGGAGATTTGGTGCCGGTCTGGTTTGGTCGGTTGGGTTTGAGGATACACATGTGTAACCCACTCACACACAAAAAACCGCAAAGCGAACCGCTAAGCCTGCTCGTCATGGATTCACTGTCGCAGCTGAGCTACGACCTTCTGAATGAGCTGCTTGAACACGACACCATGAAGGGATGCGAGTTCGTGCTCAAGCTGACGTGCACCACGTTCGCAGAGTGCATGCCTAAGAAGACGCGCACCAAGATGTCGACGGTCGTCAAATCCGTGACGCTGCTGCAGTGGGCACACGAGCAAGGCTGCCCGTGGAACGAGGACGACAGAGGACACGGGCCTGGTCGAGAATATCGAAGCGTGCTACGCGTTGGTGTTCGGGGCGTAGGCCGTCACGTGACATTTACGAGGCTATGGTGTGGAGGTTGGGTTGCATTCTTCGGCATCACTAACCCTAACCCTGAAGAAAGAGCTCGGTGGAGGGGGGGGTCAGAATCCCAAGGGCTGTGTCGCACTTAGTGGCATTGGGTCGGATGTCATAGACGACATAGATTGCTTTCGGTATATTTTGTACCATCCCATCATTATTGTTGCAACAATAGCAACTGCAATAAAACGTGTGTACATTTCTGTATTTTTGGACTCCTTTTTAGGGTGAAAATATGTTATATAAACTATTGATAATGCAAAATAAAGAGTTGACAAAGTCATGTTTATGTAGTGGGGATTTTTGTACAACCAGTTGTTCAATTCGGTTGGAAGATCAACTCCAGAATGAATCATGTACATGAATCCTATTAGAATGTAAATGATGAAGAATATAGAATACTCTTGTGCATAAGATTCATCCTTTGGTGCTGGGGGAGGTGGGGCAGGTGGTCTCACAACATCTACTGCATCTTCTTCAATGATGGGGGGGTTGGGGGGGTTGGGGGGGTTGCCACCATCTGTAGCTGTAGTACTTGTATTATCCATTTTGTCCACAGGGGGAGAGCCCATGGAGCCCATAGGAGGCGAGTCCGTGGAGCCCATAGGAGGCGAGTCCGTGGAACCCATAGGAGGCGAGCCCATAGGGGGAGAGCCCATGGATCCCATGGAGCTCATCGAAGTGTCCCCCATTGAACCACTTCCCGTGTCCGGGCGTGAAAACGTGTTAGTAACAGGCGTGCCTGTTACGGTAGAGTCTTGAATTTGATCTATTATAGCACCACCAGAATACATGTATACAATATCATATTATTTTTTTTCGTACTCTTGAATTGCAGGGAGCATTATAAGTGTAGCAAGTGTAGATGTAAATATTTTTACAATGTCTGCATCAAGAGTATGCAAATATGAAGCAGCAGTTATGGCTAATAGCGTGTAAACTCTTTCTTTTGAAATTGTTTCTTCAATCTCTTTTTTTAGAGAGAATGCAATTACAAGAGCTATAATATAAGGGATATGGTTGTCATCTTCTTCTTCTGGCTTTTTGTCTCCTTTTTTTTCTGGACTATTGTTGACGTTTTTCATGTAGTACAACCCCCCTGCTACAATCAGCAAAACCAGAGTGTTTGTATTGTTGCTTTCAGACATCCTTTAGTATGTGTAGATATTTAATCACTATAAAATGCGTATTTATTACCCAATATAATTTGATACGTATATATCAAATGGGAGGTATCCTGAGTAGTTTTTCAGAGGAGTCAGTTCACGAGTACATGAGCACGCCGGACGACACATGGTCTGAGGTCGAGCTTGATGATTTCCGGGTTCCTAAGACATTTAGAATTAAGAATATTACTAATTCTTTGATGAATTGCACAGAAGGTTCTACCTCAGGTAGAGTGGCACAAGGATTGGTAAGTTACGCTTGTTCATCTCGAGGTGTGGAATGTGAAATATCTTCATCCGAAGAATTATGTGTGAATCTTGCTCTAAATGAAATAGTCGAGAGTTTCCATAATGATAGTATTGTTTGTATGAAAGTTCCTAAATCCGAGAAGAAGATAATGCAATGTATTTCAAGTGGTTATCCAGTTTGTGTTGTATTACCAGTGACAAATGAAATATTGGAGAAAAAAGTTGAGAATCCTGATGAGTCTAATGTTTTTGCTATGATGCCTATAATACTGTGGGGATATTCTTCAATAAATAGGAAGTTTGCAGCACTAATTCCACTTTCAGTTTGTGAGGAGCCAGTTGTGATTTCATTTGATCATGTTATGCACGAAGATTCTTGTGACTTGTATGTTGTTGATCTAAATGAGAATGAAGAGGAGGACGAGCTAAATGCAGAAGATACGAAGATGAGTGATTCTTTGTTTTTGTAAAAAAAATGTATTATGATACTACAAATGTCAACTACTGTGAGCAATTTACCGCTTGCTGCTTTGTCTAATTTCGGTACTATCAAAACAACAGGAATGCAAATTCATACGATAAGACAGGTATCAACTATAAATGCTCCCAATCTAACGGGTACAAATGGAGATTTGGTTTTAGATTCTGGTGTCACATCCAGATCTAACAATGGTCATTTGAAGATCAAAGGTGGGTACGAAGGCCAGACCAAGCTCGATGTGCTGACCGCTGGTGTGTGGGATAAGTCGGAAACCGTCGGGCTTCTCACCAACAGTACTGTTACTGCACAGACACTCGAGGAACATCTGTCGACAGGCACGCTGATGACCGGTGTGAAAATTCCCATGCTTTCGGGGAGCATGGACTCCTCTAAGGTATATGCACTTAGGAATGTCGGGACGAATGGCCACGTGGCATGGGCGAGTATCAATGACATCGGAGGTGACCTGAAAGTCTCTGGTGGATTGAGTGTTTCGCAGGATACCGTTCTGGCTGCAGATCTCTCGGTCGGTGGTCATACAGAAATCGATGGAAACCTTGACGTAAACTCCAACTTTTATGCGGCAGGTAATATTAAAACAGACAGCAGCCTTTCCATTGGGGGCCGCCTGGATCTGGAAACTCAGATAATTGTGGGTGGTATCACAATTCTCAATAGCTCTCTGAGTGTAGCAACTTCTGTCACAGCCGAGCAAACTCTCTCTGTTGGGACTTCCATCATATCACAGGATGCCATGTTCAAAAATTCGTTGAGTGTCGGCAATGACAGTCAGTTTGAAGGACACATTTCTGTATCTTCTGACGTTAGTCTAAACGATCTTCATGTTAGGGGGCGACTGTTCCCCTTTACAAACGGCCTTAGTGTGGGAAGTGATATCGTGTTTTCGGACACTTTGTCTGTAAACGGCAACACATGTATTGCAAGTAAGCTCAGTGTAGGAGACGATGTTAAGATGTCAGGTTCACAGATTATACTGGAGGGAGCAATAGAAATTATGATAGGAAAACCCACAACAGAAATCACAATTGATGCCAATAGACTAGATGTAACAACACCAATGAAATTAGAAGGACACCTTTCTGTAGGAAACAGTACATCTATTATTTTAGATACACCCATTCTGTCGGTACAGGGATCGATCTTTACCGAGAGTGACGCAACATACCGTGGCAAGCTGAATTTAGCGAATGACCTGTCGTGTGGGACGTCTGCCTTTGTTGGATCCGCTATCACTGTGGGTGGAGCTGCCAGTATTGCAACAGACGCAGTCGTGGGCAACACTCTTTCCGTAGGAGGTGCCGTCATCATCCATGGCAACCTCGATGTCCAGGGTACTACAACGACAATCAGTTCCACTGTACTGACTGTCCAGGATAAGACTCTCGAACTTGGCGTCGTCGACACTCCCACCGACGCTCTTGCAGTAGGATCCGGATTGATCATCAAGGGAGAGACAGATAGGTCGATCACATACACCCGGAGTGCGACTTCCTCTGCCAGTACACAACAGCTCTCTGCATTTCAACTTTCTGACGATTTGGTTCTGGGAAAAAAGTCGACCCCCTTCGAATCCACACTGAACTCTAAGCTATCGGAGGATCCTCGATCACAAGTGCTACATCTGGGCGACATGGGATCGACAGATGGCCACTGGATGATTGTGTCCAACATCAATGAAGGAACGCTTCAATTTTGGTATGGACAGGATATAGCAGACGATCAGACCCTCGATGCTATGCCTTCCGCCAGTGCGAAACTTGCATTCGAAATAAAGAAGCCCGATTAAAAAAAATAATTTGTGTTTTTTCTGGATTTTTTTTCTTTTATAATAATATCGAAAATCATGGGTAGCGGAGGATTAATGCAGCTCGTTGCATACGGAATGCAGGATGTATATTTAACCGGTAATAGTCAAATTACTTTCTTCAAAAATTTGTATCGCAGACACACAAATTTTTCGTGCGAAGCCGTGGAACAGACCTTCCAGTCGAACTCCACCAGCTTTGGCAACAAGCTTGTCGCCGTCATTAGCAGAAACGGTGATCTTCTGCATAGACTCTGGCTCGAGGTCTCCCTTAAGGAGAGCACCGAGGACACCACCTACGTCTCGAAGTTTGGTCATGCACTGATCAAGAGTGCCGAGGTTGAGATTGGCGGCCAGAGAATTGACAAAATTTATGGCAGATTTACCCACCTTTGGCACAAGCTTTCTTGCCGTGCCGAGAAGGAGGCCGGCTACGAGCTCATGACCGGTAACGATGGTCCCGACTTTGTCTCTGGCAATGGAATGCAGACTGCCAGAAAGCTTTATATCCCAATTAATTTTTGGTTCTCCAAGGGGTCTGCCGGTGCTGCATTGCCTCTGATCGCCCTTCAATACCACGAGGTTCGCATTTCGATCGAGCTTGCCGCGAAGTCTGAGGTTCTCCGCACCAGAGCTGCCGACAAAGACACCCAACTTGCGAATAATGGAGCTTCCAACGTATCAGTTGAGGAGGAGGTCGGTATATACACTACTGGCAGTAGCACCGACATTGAAGGGATGGCGGACCCCCCCAAGCTCTACTCGGACTTCTTCTACCTTGACACTGACGAGCGCCGTCGCTTCTCGCAGATGAGCCACGAGTACCTCATTGAGCAGCTCCAGTTCACTGGCAGCGAGGTCACCTCGGCGCTCGGGAGCGAGGCTGTTCCTTTCTCGATGAGATTGAACTTCAACCACCCCACCAAGGCCATCTACTGGACCACCGAGATCACTGGCCATAACGAGAAGGCTGTCAACCCATTCTACAATGGATGGCGCTTGACCGAGCCAGCACAAATCAAGAGCCTCGTTGCATCGGGTGATTATGCTGAGTACCACGACAACTGCCCGATCGACGACGTCCAGCTCCAGCTTAACGGCCACGAGCGCTTCAGCACTCGCAAGGGCTCTTACTTCCACCTTTGCCAGCCATACCAGCACCACACCCGCGTCCCCTACGATCACTGGGTTGGTATGTACTCGTTCTGCCTTTCGCCCGAGGAGCACCAGCCCAGTGGTGCATTGAATTTCTCGAGAATTGATAATGCAAGCCTGAAGCTTAAGTTCAAGCGCCTTCATACTGGGACTACAGGACACACTCGCACTGTTTACGTGTACGCCGTCAATTACAACGTGCTCCGTATTCTTTCGGGCATGGGTGGTCTTGCATTTTCGAATTAAATTGATGACATTTGATTTCACTTCTCTCGCGACAGTCGTTAGACAGGTTGTGCATGCACTCAATGACGTCATAGATGGAACATATTACCCTCTAGAAAAGGCCAAAATGTCAAACCTCAAGAGCAGACCACTCGGAATAGGGGTGCAGGGATGGGCAACTCTCCTATTCAAACTTAACTTGCCCTACGACAGCGAACAGGCAATGGAACTTAATAAGCAAATTTTTGCCACTATATACTACACAGCATGGGACGAAAGTGCTAACATTGCAGAAAAAGACGGCCCCTACCCTGATTTCGCAAACTCCCCACTGGAAAACGGAGTCAGAGGCAATATCCTCTAATCAGAAGTACGAATCGGAGGATACGACCATACGAACGTGTGTCCGGGCCGCACAGAAAAACGGGGCGAAACAGATGAAAAGTTTTCTAGAGAACAAAATGATGTGATAACAAAGTTTGTAAAAGATAAAGTATAGAGAAATCAACATTCGTTAAATATTGTAATGGAACCAGTGTTTACAAAAATTATTGCAATTGAACATAAAGACACACATTGTTTAATGAATGAAATGGTGTGAACGGGTATTCCCATTACACTAAAATCAAGCCATTCACCAGAGAGTATATCTACTATCAACCAATAGTCTAATGTTGATGCATTTTCCATTGTTAATTGAGAAGCATCTGCGTTACTTTTACGTGACAAAAACTTTAATGCAAATTCAGAGTTTTTTGTGATATCTTCTATCATCTCTTTTGCTAGTGAAAGTTTTGAAATTATTCCAAACGTAATGGCTTGAAGTGTAAGAAAACTTGAAATGATTATAAAACTGTCGTATCCCCATCTAGCCGATTCACTAAGAGAAGTACCATGCACTAAAACCCCGGTAACTATAGCTGCTGCTATATTACCGGTGCTGTATATATTTTTTAGGGCATCTGTAGATATTTTTAGAGATTCTCTTAATCTTGTAAGATTAATCAACATCACTGAAATTTCATCATATTTTTGCGTAGACCAATCTCTCAGCTCCAGAATTTGTGCATATATGTGTAAGACCTTGACATGTTTGTAAAATACGAATGCAAAAGATGACACATTTGTTACAAGCGTACCTCTTCCGTACAGTCTACTCAATATGAAAAAAGTATAATACTGTTGATACCGTTCGATTGATGATGTTACCATAGAGCCTATAAACGACAACAACACTGTCAGAACTATTACGCATGATACAACCTTTATAGTTATTCTACATGGCTGTTTTATCAATATTTTGAAATCTATATTTCTGTTTTCGACTTTTATATCCACAAATATGTCCCTTATGTTTGTCAAGTTGGATTTACGTGTTTTTTTTCTTCGCACTGGTTTAACAACATCATAATACAACTGTACGTGAGTAGAGCCATAATAAAATATTGCTAAAATGTATTGTATTGGAAGAATTAATTCTGATATGAAATGCAGTAATAATTCATCACTATAGGTTTGGTTTATAACAGTAAAAAGTTTGAAAGGTAAGACACATAAGCACCCAATTACTCCAACAGAGTATATTCTAAAGGGACTACAAATAATACTTTTAAATTTAGTTACAAACTGATCCTGAACATCATACAATTTCTGGTAAGGAACTCGTATTCCTAAAAATATAAGTACAGTATTGAAAATTGTAGCTCCAATGGAATGCCTAGAGCTGTCTTTACATGATTTTTTGCGCGAAGAATTTGATTGTGTCACGCTTTCAGTGCTTGCATCTTCAATTATCACATTTGAAGCATGTAAATCATTTGTAAAAATCTGCACTTTATTCATGGGTTTTATATTATACAAAAAGATATAATTATATAACAGACATCATTCAAAATATGTTACTCCATGTATATTTTCCCCTTCAATCTTCTCTTTGTTGCTCACAGACAGAACCACTTATGTCGTTCGTGACTAGTGGTTGTGCAGGGAGTTCCCGCGCCCGGCATGCCTCCCTCTCGCAAGGATTTAACGCATGCCATACGCGAACCACCCGCGCTTCATGGTCTGCTTGCAAGAGTGGCACAACTGCGAACATCCGTTCGTCTCGCCACCACACTCTTCCTCGTTGCCGTCATCATCGATGCCAACAGTCTGACGGCAAACGCCCCTGAAAGTGAACGGATCCGGGTCCTCCTCCTCGTCCTCCTCGTCCTCCTCGTCCTCCTCGTCCTCTTCCTCCTCCTCTTCCTCCTCCTCGTCCTCCGCGTCCTCGCCATCTCCCTCGACATTGTCGGACTTTTCTTCGTCCACTTTCTCTTTGTCATTGTTCTTCTCCGCCTCTGCGTCAGAGTCCGACGCATCATATGATGGGTCAGACTCTGACGCACAGAAGCCCATCTTGGCTCGCTTTGCATAGTGAGACGAGGAGTAATCGTCCTCAGACTCGGTGAGCTTGACACCGTCGACGACTTTCCCCAAAGAGCCGTTGTCCCGGCGGTAGTAGCCGCGCTTCAGGTGAGTCGTGTCGTCATGCTCGGTCGGCCAATCGCGCCCGAGACGGACAGCTTCTTCTCCGAGTAGGTTTTGCTCGGTTGGTGCCTGTACCTCCATGACCGTGAACTATCACCTCGGACAGGCAGGTGAGGACCGTTTGAAACAGGCGGGAGCGGGAATGGTCCCCTGTGGTCACGTGGTCACACATGTGGAACCCCTCAAACCCGACCGTGCACGAGCCAGCATGGATGTCATATCGTGGTACATACCTCGCGACCTGGCGGCTCAGTATTCTGCCACGTACGACTCGGGCCCTGACTCGTTTATGGCAAAGTGGCGCGCCCTGAAGCGGAGCAACAGACTTAAGCCGGACAAAATACCCCTCGAAGCCTGGATCCTACTGGCAGGGCCATTCAAGAAGCACCGCGCTGTCGTCGGCAGGAAGCCCAAGAAGAAGAAAGCTAGCAGTCCCGCTCACTTTCTTGAGCCCAGGTGCGACCTGCCCGTCTCGTATCAACCGTCCAAGCGAGACGCGCAGGTCGCACCTGTGCGCTACACCGAAAAGATCGTCACCGACATCAGCGCTGAGTGCCTTCAGAAGCTGATTCGCAACGGCTATGGGAAAGCACAGGCGAGCGACCTGGTCAAGAGATGTAAGGATTTGAAGTCCATCCTTTACGACAACCGACCCCAGGCGGTCAGGCGTCTGACGCTGCCCGACGAGCCGACCAAACGTTGCACCTCGCTTATCAAGTGGGAGGAATGGGTGCTGAAGAAGCACCCGCCATCTACTTCGTAGTCCTGAAGGAGGTATAATCACCAGGCGGACTTCTGTACTCGACACCAAGTGTTATCTACGAAACAAAAGTAAACATAATTGTTGTCTTGTGCTATGTCACCCTGCTTTCCGGGAGAAGTGCTTGATGTTGGCGCTTGCGATACGAACCTTGTGCTGTTTTTGAGGGTGTTCTCACTCAAAACAGTATCACCTATTTGAATACTGTTATCAGACAGAAACAAATGCCTTACCTTATATTCTGCATTACCTATATCAAAAGCAGCATTAGAAGTCGGTATTATGTGTCCGTCACTTTGTATGTCCCAAGGTCCCGCTCTTATATTATTGCATGAAATACTTCCGTGGATTATTGGTGCCTCGTCCATTATTATATTATATTAATTTATAATAATTTGAAAGCATACACTAATTGCGTTAAGTATTGTTGAACGCAATCACTAAAACATACGTAATGTATTAAAGAAATGTAGGAATTCAAAGTAGTCAAATGTTGTATGATGAAGATCAGATGGCATATATAAATTGTGAAACAAAGAACAATGTAGTTGTTGGTAATCCAGGGTCTGGGAAATCAACAGCACTAAAAGGAAGAATAGAAAAGCTTATTTTCAATGATGGATGTAAAATATCATCTCAACTCGTCATGACTTTTTACTTGACAACAAAAGAGAATCTGACCATAAAATTACATGACGTATTTGGAGATGAGACGAGAAATCAAGTCAGGACAGTTCACTCCATATGTTACAACATGTTATCTAACAATTTAAAAGATGTTACAACAGCGATTGTTAGAGTCTTGAGGATACCAGCGGACATCTTTTGCAGGCATTTCAAAGGTGTATCTCACGTGTATATAGATGAAGGTCAATTGCTCGACAGCACTGCGATTGACCTTGTCAAAAAGATAAGAATTTGTTGTCCCTGGATATCTGTTGATCTGATAGGGGATCCGGCTCAAAACTGCAAAACTGAAGTAAATGACGAATCAGAAGAGTTCATGATTCAATACAACGGTCCAAGATTTGAGCTGCTAAACAATTACAGGAGTGTTCCAGAAATAGTAAACTTTTGTAATGAGGCACACCCATTCAATATCAGGAAACCAATGAAGAGTCAACGGAAGGGAACCGGAAGAGTCACTCTGTTCTGTGGATCTCGTGAAGATCAGTTCAAACATTTATTTGATATTCTGAAATCATTGCCAAAACATGAATCAAAAGCGATTTTATGTGCATGCAGGCACCCTCATACTCAAATGAAAACTCACGTATGCTGTCAGGACGTGGCAAATATTCTTTATAAAATGAATATTTCATTTAAAATTTGGTACGATGAAAACAAGTCCAGTTCGGAATTTGCGTCCGTAAGAAAAGAAGAATCCGAACTTGTTATTAGTACTATTCAAGGCACACTCGGAAGAGAATTTGATCACGTCATACAGTTCAGCTACCATCATCGCTTGAACAAAAGAACTCCAACTCGCAGACAGCACTACCATAACACCAAACTCAACAACATTGCACGAAGCAGAGCAAGGTTCACATTTACAATGTTCTGTGGCGCAGACATGCACATGTTCATGACGTGCGATCAAGCATTGAGGTTAGTGTACCTAACTGGCAAACCAAAGTTCATCAAAAACACATTAAAAAAAGGTGTCTTCACAATAGAAAAAAAGGATGACAAGCAAATAATAAAATTAGGATCACTAAACTCAATAGAACCAGTGATACTCATGCAACTTCAAGATCTATTCTCCATAAAGTCAACAGACAAACATAATCTGTGGAACATAGAATCACGATTTTTTCCGGATTATGATGTTTTGTGTACTCTTTATGGAAAATTTGCGGAGAGCTGTATCTATCATTTTTCCTCCGGGTCTTTTCCAGAGAAGGACGCGCTCAAAACATTCATACAAAGAAACACGATATTGCTCAAGAACGGAGAATCCGAAGAAGCACAATACATTATCAAAGAGCTGAATCTTATAGAGAGAAGAATGTCGACCACTTCTTGTCATGTCCAAGAGTTGAAGAAGAAAGCCTTGAGGCTATACAAGTCAAACACTACACAAAATAAAAAGAAAAGAGCAAGATTTTTCTCTTCTGTGATTGACGTAATTGACTTAATCACAGAGAAAGCAATCGGAGAACGCATCAGTGTGCACTTCGAAAACAGAAACATATGGTGCGATATGAATATTCTGAATGATATAATTAAACAAGAAACTACACCTGATGTTATTTTCAAGATATCTCTTTTTTGGTGGCAATACGAGAATCAGGCCGCCTGGCGTATGGGTCGTGATTACTCGGCTCACTTGCAGTCTCTTGGTGCACATATAAACGCATGGCGAGCATTTGCATCAAGTCTGATGTTGGAATATCAGACACCTGTTGTGTTACTCAACAACAAATTCTGTAACAAAAAAATAATGGGAGCTGTCGATAGTATTTCTGATGAAACTCTTTTCGAATTTAAGTTTTCTGCATCAGGTACGAGCAATATTCACAGACTACAGGCTGTTTTATATTCGTATTCACTTCATCAAAACACTAATGTGGAATACAACACAAAGGTCATCAACCTATGCACTGGAGAAGTAGAAAGTTTGACTTACAATTTCGTTTTATCTGACGACTTGTTTAAAACTTTGTTCTCTAACTCTCCGATTGCGAAGATCGAAGAAGATGCTAAAGACGCAGTGCACGCAGCGGTGAACACTTTTGACAAATTTGCAATAGTACAATTTTAACTTTCTTTAACCATTTCATACAACATTTCCATGTCTCCTATGGTGATGTAAGGCTTGATTATGAATTCAAATATTAATATTTCTGTAGAAAACGAAAACAATACCAAAAACAAAGCCAAAACAAAACCCCTCTTCTTAGCATGCAGTTTTGAAACTTTATCCGGACTAGCATTAGATATTTCTGAACTAAACCGATACAATACAAAAGCCAACATAAAAGCAAAAAAACCAGTGGTAGTGGAGAAAAATCCCCAAAATCTGTTTTTCATCATTTGTATGTTTTCTTGTTCTGTTTTTTTTATATCTTCTATAGTTTCGCTTGTCACTTGTGCCTTTAAATTTGCACAAAATGCTACCCTGAGTTGACTATTTTCCTCCTCCAAAAACAAATTGGCTATCTGAACTTTGTCTTTTATCACGTTTTCGAATTGTTTTGAACCTACCATTATCCAGAATATTCCCTGTCCCAAACAGAACATAGCTAGTGTACCGGCACAAATACACAAATTGATTGAAATATCTAAAGTATTACCAAATATACCACCAAGCATTTATATTTACAAACAAAAATATCAGTATTAATTAAACAATGGAGCCAATGGAACCACCTATATTTGAACAACAAGCACCAATGAGTCCAGACACAACTATTCGTAGTCTATCCTCATCAGGCATTGATGCCATGGTAGCAGAGACAGTGACAAACACAGTAGTTTTTCAATCAATATTAGGAATTAGTATTGTCGCACTCATAATTACTATCCTTGAAATTGTATCCCTAATTTACATAGTATTTCCTCAAATGAATGAGCAGATTAAAAAAAGGCTTCAGCATCAGTCTTTTGAATCACTGAGACCCTTAAAACCCTTGATAAAAACCCTTGCAACAAGAGAAACTGCATTCACAAAACGGGCAAATACCTACATTGAAATCGTAGCTTGGGTGTTTGTATTTCTACTTTTCCTGGTATGTTCGATTCTTTTTTATTTGATAGACAATGCATATCGTTTACAACACAAACAAGGGGCACCAAGTGGTACATTCTACACTATTGTACTTTGGTCTATTATAACAACATTTGGTATTGCTGTTTTTCAGGGATTTGGATGTATTGCGATGGGACATGAGAGTCCCGTCTGCAATATGAACTCATTCGCAGTTGTATCATCAGAATGGAAACAAAACAAGAATTATTCGCATATCGCTTTATCGACCGGGATATGCGATGATGTTGCTGACACTGAATCATTTCCGGGGAAGCAAAACTTTGATACAGTATTGTCCCTATATATTGCTAGACAATTTGCAAACCAACAAGATTCTGACCCGAACACAATATTCCAAGAACTAGCATCTGATGACGCACAGGATATGTTGAGCAGATTGAGCAGATTGAGACGTTCGACAGGTGTTCTAGAACGTACATAATTTACCATGATTATTCATTAGAACAATATATATCAAAAATTAGAGTTGCATTTTGGTTTCCTATATCTACCATTTCTCCAGTTTTCGAGTTCATGAAATGGAAATTAAGTGAATCTATGTTTTCAGGAGATCTGAGGAAGGTTGTAGCATCACATGCCATTTTTTCGGGCTTCTTAAGATCGCTTTCTGAACCCATCACAGCGAACACGTCCCCAATGTCAGTGCTATGTGTGCTATTCACAGGACGCTCCAACGACCCAATTCCGTGTAGAACTATAAGTGAATTCTCAGATTCTTGACTTCCGGATCTGACGGAGAAGCTATGTGCACATTCTTGAATGTTAGTGACCGCGCACCTTCCCGTATTACGTTCGTATATTCCGGGGGTAAACAGTGCAGCAGCGTCAGCGATTCCATTGAATGTCCTATTTGTAACAGGAGGGTTGTAAGTCGAGCTATCGCCCGGTCGATATGGGTTGTGAGTTGCGGCAGAGATACCAGTGGGGAGTTGCACGGGTCTGTCCAACTCATACACCCAAGAAAAGTATTTTGAATTAGCATCAACCTTATAACCTGTCGTAGTTCTTTCGTAAAAATGGTAGAAAGCATTTTGTATTTGATCGTCTACGAATTGTATTTTGCTTTGCAAGTCTGTGTAGTCCTTGTCTGTTCTATACCCCTGTCTTTTGAGAGCATCTCTTATTTTACGAAGATTCTTTACGGACGACAAAACTCTTGGCAAGCTGTTGTAATTGCGATCACATGTTAAATTCAATGTGTAATCAGTCTCGTTTCTCAAAACAGAGATCAAGTGTGCCTTCTTTACAACGTAGTTTTCATTTCCAATAGTCACTACAATACCACAAGTATTGGCAACTCTTGGTACGTAACACGATAGGTCATGGACTTCTTTTGATTCAGTAAAATCAGTATCAATCGCTCCAAATTCATCAACTTTATTCAACTGATAGTACCCAAGCTCCTTAGTTAATCCGTTTGAAGACTTCGCAGGAACCACACTAGTGCGGTTAAGAATCCGAGAGACAAGTGGTGATACAGATGTCTCCACGGGTATTGACGTTGTGCTGTAAATGGAAAGTGGATCACTACTATTATTATAATCGTTGAGTTCGGTGAACCTGCATGGGAATGCTGGCATAACGAAGCGACTTGGAGCATGCACAATCGAAGTCTGCCATCCGAGGCCCTCTACATAGAACGCTTTAGACGTATCACTCTGCTCACTCACGTTCACTCGGGGTCTCTGACCCGTAGTGTGATCCGGAAAGTCGTCGTCTTCCACCGGCATGGCACTTGGTTCAGTGACATTCATCATGTGCCCCGTGAACAACATTTTTTGAATTTGATGAGCATCATTGACTTGGTGAACATTGTGTATCTCACTGGAAGTACTTGTAGAATGAATATAGGTGTCTTCCAAGTCTCCGGTATTTCTCAACATATTGTGGTATGTGCTGTCACTTGTCGGTGCCACCTCAAACGTGAACTGCGCATCAGCTGCAACAGTAATCGCTTGAGAGAGAGTGATTTCGGGTGTGGAGTTCACTGTCGACGACACACTTTGGACTGTGACACCAAGACTTGGATTCATTGCATTGTCATTGCTCGTACTGACGATCATCCCTGGAATGATTGTCGCATTTTCTGGTTGCAAATTCTTTAAATTCAACTTATTACTATCTACCGCTTCTTCTGTATTGCCTCTGACCTTTTTCGAATACTGAGACAGCAATGCCACATCTCTGCGGTGTTGACCCACAAAATTATAATTAGGGTTTATACTCTGTATGTTTGGATCGTTTGTTATTACTGGGCTGTCAAGACTATGATTAGTATCAATAAAGAAGTCATAATTTTCTTTATTGTTTCCCCATCTCAAACCCAATCGAATATCTCTTGTCTTCTGATACGTTCGTTTCACCTCTGATACAGTTAGTGTAGTAGCACTAGGACTGTGATGGAAGAATGAACTTCCCATTCGCACTTCGGTCTCATTGCCGTCAAGATTTTTTAACACGCCAGTGCTGACATTAAATTTGCCATTAATTTTTACTCTTTGTGAGTTATCATCATCAGCAATAGCGTCAAATTCGATCGTGGAATCGTCAGATATCAAAATCAATGTGAAACTACCGGTGAGGGCCGCACCATAATAATATGTGACGCTAAAAGTGGGGTCAGATATGTCCTGATCAGATGCCTCGTCCGTGGTAGGTAACTCGGTTACGTGTAACTCGACCACCCGGTGATACTCTACTTCCAATATATCGTTCTCAGACACTTCTCCAATGCAAGAGAAGGAATACACAAATTTGTTTGAAGTATCTATTATAGTCTCAAACGAAGATAGGTCCGTGCCCCCTGTTGATTTACTAGGAGAAAATTCGGTCATATTAGAAAAAGACGGGCATATATATGCGGGAGAAGTTGATGCACCAGTAAAAGTATCATTTGATACAAAGACTGATCTAGATTTCTTCATTCGTATTTTGAGTGGTGTACCCATTGGAATGAAAGAATCTACAGCACTCTGATTTTGCCTAATGAAAAATGGATCATTGTCAGGTGTAACGTATGGTGGGGCAAGTGCTGCGAACGTAGTAAAAACGTCAGCATCATTGATATTTTCAAACACTGAAAACCCCGTCTCTTCTACAGAGATGTCAAAACTAGTCCATATGGAGTTATTTCTGGTGTTTTCTGCACCCGAGTGACTCCTGAGTGCGTTCGAGAAAGCTATTCCCAGACTATTCAGGGTACACATACTCGGTACTTTGACGGTCAAAACGTCAATATCGATATATTGGTTGTTGATTTCTGACTCAAATTGAGGGGGTATAAAAGTATTCCTGTCGAAAGAGTTTATCCACGCGCTTGTGGAAGAGTTAGAGTTTCTCCAATCGAACCCACTGGCACTCATTTGGAAGAACGGTACATCAGAGGTGTCTGAAGAAAGAAGTTGATTGCGGCACATTCTCTGCAACGCAATCTTCTGGTGATCTATGGATGTAGAGTTTTTTTTTATTGCAATACTGTAAAGTATGAGCTGGGCCGTGACACGTGACACTGGCCTTGGTATACTGGCGTAACTCAATTTTATAGCTGTTACATTCTTAGCTTTGCGAATCTTTGCTACATATGCTCCATCAGAGTTTTTCTGTAGTTCTGATGTCCTCACCATGATACGGCGTGTGGAACGCTCTGACGTATCTGGACGTAGGTCCACCAATCTACCCGAAGCGTCCCTCACATTACCGGTAGGATTAGCGACATAGAAACCTGGATTCCCATATGTCCTTTGAGAAGGATGACTGTTGTACATTTTGTTATTAAACTTCTTTTTTTTTTCTAGTCAAATCGCGCATTCATTCTTCAAGTTCCTTTCTTAACTGACGCAGTGCGGCTGAGACTTCTTCAATTTTAGAGTTCATATTTCTATCAACCTCCGTCATAGCGTGGTCCAACGTACTCTGATCCACACCACGCCTCGGTTTCATGTCCGCTAGCTTCTTCTCTAGCTTATCAACCGAGGCAGAGAGCGCATCAATGTCTAGTTTCAGATCCACTGGTGGTGGCCCCTGTGGCGTAACAGCAGCCTCTAGCTTGGTGACTCTCTCCCGTAGGCCAGTGAGAGCATCCGACAAAATCTTCTTCTCATCCTGGAATGCATCTAAGGGTTGCATCTTCTTAGCTACTATAGCATCAATATCATCAACATTAAGCGTTATCTTACCCTCTTTAGTATCCATACTTTGAGGCATAACAACCTTTTTAATGAAAGCTTCGATTGACATACCCTTGACCATCACATTGCCTCTTAAATTCGCATTCATTATACAATCGTCTGTTATTTTATTTTTAAGATAAAAACCCCTGACATATGAAAATTGTATCAAATAATTTTTATTTCCTTGAGGACGATACTCTATTGATATTGTCATTACGTATAGGAACCAACCAAATACCTGTTGGTTCTCAAATAAATTTTTTTGTTGACAACGAGTCCATAGGAGAAAAGTTGACAATTACAACTTTAAAAAACATAATAGAATATGATATCATTGGTGATGCAAACGATCTCCAGCAAGTATACAACTTGAGGATGAAACCAACCGGGTTGGTATCAAACATAATGACATTTGTAGACTCTTCACAGCTAGTATACAGTCCTACGGATTTGAAGTTTATTACTTCAACAATATTCAAGGACTATGACTTCTGGTTTTCTAGACAGGAACTTAAACTTAAGATTCCAAACAACGAAACCGTAGATAGAATAGAAGAAATATATTCCGACAACATAAAACAATACAGTTTTCAAATAACCGCCTTGCAAAATTCACAAGAACTCGTCATTTTCACTGAACCCAACGCTGTCATAAATTTGAGTTCAAACGGCTCCATACAGTTCAAGATATTTACAAACGGAAATACTTTTACAACAGAAGAGATATCTGTCATACCAGGTGATGAATCACTGTCAGAATGTATTGTTTCAGGAACATTCTTTGAAGGAGATTCTATCATCAGTGAATCTACCATGCAAAACAATAATATGAACATTGTTTTGACATTAAGATTCGAAACTTGGATTGACGACATAATTACCATTAAATCGGAACTTAGCAATATCATCACATCTCAAACGTTCTATGCTGCTGACCCTGTACACTTTCAAACAAGCAGGCCATCACCAATTAACACACTGGGAGCCAGCACACTCATAAGCAATGCCAATGTGACCAGAACATCCGAACAGATTATCACTATCACGTTCGATCGAAACATAAACATAATACACCCAGAAACGATCTCCATTCAGTCGCTTCCTTCACATTTGATAAGGTCTGCTCTCACAAACATACCAGTCATTGTACCTCACGCAAAGTTACTCATACCGTCTCCAGGCAAGCTTGAGGTAATTACAGATGATGGGGATATAATATCAGAGAAAGACTTTTGGACTGGATCAACAAGAATCACACTGCGGGCAAATGACGATGTATGGCAAGATACTACACTGCTAACTCAGACAGCATATCAGTCCTTTTGTGATCACATCAGATCTTCCATAACTTCAGATTCTCCTGAATGGACTACTTTCATACAGTCAGTAGATTTTGTACTATCCACATCAGGATCCGATTTGTTCTTAGATATACCCCAACAGACAAGTAACGATTTCAACATCACTTCAGTTATTGAAACAAGTATTAGTGTGGATTTGCTTACATCTAGCGGGCTACCAACAAGGCTCAGTAACAACAACTTATTGAATCAGAATGCACTCCTAATTGTCAATCCTGTTGAATCATTCATAATGATTGACCGAGATCTAATAACAGAGGATGAATTGTGGACTTCAGATATTCGCATAAAGTTTAGACTCCTTGACGGCATCTTCATTGCTGACTCGAATGCCATATTATCTTCCTTAAGATCACAATTCGATCAAAGTTTCCCGTCAAATCAAATATCTCAGAATACAAGTATTGAAAATTTTGGAGAAGAATCATTTGTTTTCGTCATCCCTAACGCGACACCAATAACATTCAATATAAATGTTGACACTCCACTTACATTAGAGTTTGCACCACAATTCTTAAGAAACGGAACATCTATATATTCTCCGCAAATCAATTTCGTAACAACACAAGTTCTGTCAAACATGACAGGAACGGAGTCACTGTCTGTGCAGAACGTGATACAGGGATTTTCATTTGTAATCGAGCTCACAAACAATTCATGGAAACAAACAACAACAAACTCGCTACACATTTCATGCAGATCTGACGAAGCAAGCGGATGGAATAAAAATGTAACCACTACACTCACTCATGAATCAGACTCGAAGCTAAGAGTGACTGTACAACCCACACCAATTTACAACATTTTTAGTGTCGAAATAATAGATGTGTATATACTAAAAGACGGTACATACAACCAAAAATTACATTATGTCGGAAATTTCACCATACAAGGGTCGTCTCTTGTCGAGAGAAATCACCACGACTACAACAAAAGTATTCAAAGATTGATATCAGAGGTGAACAAAGTGAAAAGAAACATTCACAACATAAAACTTTCCATTACACCATCGTCACAATTAGAATTCGAGACAGCAGGTGACTTTGACATCAATGATACAATATATCAAAGACTAATGAAAATGAATAGCAGTGAAATGGAACACCCTATTTCCGTATGCAGACCACCACTTATCAATGGAAACGAGAGTTCTTTTATACAAACTTTGATAACAAATTCATTACTTCAGTTGAAAAACTTCAATATACCCAAGGGATTTGATCCACCCTTGTGCGTACCGATTCTATATCCCGACTTTGCTACTCAATCCACAGACAGCATATACACAATTTTGTTAACACGATCGCTTCCTATTTCAGTCACACTCAACGGAGCGACCACTAACTTCCCTCCTTCTCAAGTCCACACACTGACAGTCTTACACACACATCATGACTTATCCATATTCGGAGACGGGATACAGACAACTTCACTCAACCGATCCACCAGCTAGAACACTCGCGCTCATGAGAATAACACTGATCAGTTCGTCTTCCGACCGATCCGAGGAGCCGGACGTCATGGTCGACTGTCGGGACCGGTAGTTTCGCTCAGGGAATGGTGTCGTAACAAGGTCATCCAGGTCGAAGATCTCGTCATCGCCAGCCGGTAAGATGTCTGCGAACAGTTCATCTTCAGACGGAAGCACTATCTGATGAATAAGCATATCGCAGGGATCGTTAAGAAGGACGGTGTCGTCATCTGACTTCTTGTTCATCTTCTTCTTCTTGATGGGTTTGATGGAGTTGCTACGGTAGCCGCTCTTCCTCGCGTCAACAATCTCGCCATACTTCTCCAGGTTCTTCCTCATGCGCATATATCGGTTGCGGCAACTACTGACAGTGCGACCCGGAAGGAGTGATGCGATATCGGCCCACTTCAGACCAGGGGCTTCGACATACGTCAAAATGATCTCATCCTCCCTTTTTCGCCAGGAGGAGCAGTTGTCGGCGGGCTGCAGATCATCGTCGTCCTTGATAGTCATGACACAGCGCACTGGAAGTGAAAGTACGGTTTCCCCACGCAGAAGCAGCCGGATGGACGTTGAATAAGACCGCACCACCATTGGTAGGTCACTTCGCGTGCGTATCTCTCTCGCGCTTCGCGCGTATCTACCTTGTTGTCAGTTGGATGAGTTTGATTGTAACCACAAGGGACACACATGTGTACCCCCTTTGAGGTCATCAGGCGGGGCCCCTCTAGTCCGTTTGGTTCTGGATTCTCGAGGGGTACACATGTGGAACCCACTCAAACCGGACCGGATAGATTGCGGCTGGCATCGCCTAGACGAATCGCAATCGGCACGATCGGCACTGGGGATGCGCCCCCTTCTGGAGCTCCCGGAGGGTAGCTGGGACCAACATGACGACCTGGTGTCTCCGTGCTCGCTAGAGATGGCTGTTGTGAAGGCTCTCGTGAAAACCCACGCTATTGTGGCCGCCTATACTACCAGGGCCAACTGCAGACACAACGACATCGATGACTACATTTTTGCCGTCATCATCTCCGGTATGATATCGCTACGGTTGGGCTTCAATAAGGTCGAGGTCCCCGACATGCCGGGGGAGATATCAGACAGTCTTTGTTCCATCTGCATGGAGATGATGGACTACAACAAAAGCACCATCAAGATGTACATTGACCACTACATCACCCACGGTACCAGTGGCCTTGATGATCTGATTAATTCGGACGATACTTTCCACATATACCTCCTCTTCATGGACATCAAGTCTGTAGTGTCTGCCTGGATCGACACGACAGTTATCGATCTGCCGCTGAAGAAGAAGATGAAGAAGCTGGACCAGTAGAGGAAAGTATATCTCTGAGAGCTGGGACCTCCTGGTGCCATCCGCAGGCTACAACACGAGGCTTGAAACGATAGCAAGTGTTGTTCTCCACAAACTTCGATCTTACCACATCACGGGAATCGCAGCCGTGAATGAGCTTGGGGTAATTTATAACTAGCCCAAGAATACAACCGAGTAGAAAGCAATTGACTTGTACGTCATCTAGTACAGGCACGGTACTCATCTTTACAGTAAGATTGGTTTTTTAAAATGTTTTTTTAACATAAGAAACGATGAAGCGCAATCGGAATTCGTTGACGCCAAAGATACGCATGAAACAGCAAAAAATATTTACAACACCGCAACATCGAGAATCATGCGTGGTGTTCATGGAACTGCAAAGATCGGTAAAATGAAAAACGGTACAAATGTAGTTGTTAAGAGGTTCAGTACTTCAGACCCGAGACTGTTGGCACAGCATGAACAAGACATGCACAAGTACGCGTATGATACTGTCAACAGCGCTTATAAGAAGCATATCACAATACCATATATTACAGCGCATCCCCCCGGCAAAAATGAATACTACACAGTCCAATCACTGGCAACAAACCCGAGCAGCGGAGCAGCTGCTCAGACTTTAAGTTCGTATGTTAAGAGTATGGCCTATAGGCCACCACAAGGAGGCTCTGTTCTGCTGGACAAAATACGGAGTTTCATCCGACATCTTCACAACAAAGGAATAGAGCATGGTGATCTGCACGGCAACAACATCTTGGTTTTTTGGAACACGCACAATGGCAAAGTGGAATTGGACTTCAAGGTTATCGACTGGGGTCTTGCCGCTGATGTCGTTGGGTCTGGTGGTCATTGGAAAGGCTTTCAGAACAGTACCATAAATTCACGTTTGCACCAAATGCTAGCAGTACCGATCGATCATTTGCACGCCTCGGCTAGATGGCTGAAAAACAATGATCTCTATAAAAATACAGGACTGCCAAATAAACGTTTTAAAACGACATTGTCCACGTTCGATTCCGTGGGTATGCATGACCCCAACAGACCCGTCCGCTTACGTATATCCCCATTGGTCACGAATCATCCGCTCGCAGTCCCTGGTTTAGTTACTTTTTTAAGACTTTAAAATATTGACATTACCAGGAGGGCTTGACATTGGACGCAGCACCCATGGCTCGTGAAGGACGCGTAGGAAGTGACCGCTCGGTTTGGTGCTCGCTCGGGTCTGCTGTGTTACTGTTGAAGTTGGTGTTACATGTAAGTTAAGTATGTTGATGCCCGGTATGATGTTATCATGTACTTTGGGTACAGTGGCTTTGTTTATACGTAATCCTACGACATCTTTTACAATTTTTATATGTGAGTATATACCAGATGTATATACTCACCATCGTTTTCATTATCATTTTTGCAGTTGTATACGTACAACTGCAAACTAGATATATTTCATTAAGCAATGTGTGCGAAGGTAGCATTGCTGTTGTTGGAAATGGACCAATAAGTAAAGCAGATAGATATTTTATCAACTCACAAAATTGTATAATAAGATTCAATGATCAAAAAAACAAATTAAAAGATGAAAGAACTGATGTACTTGTTCTGAGAAACAACACCATTCATCTATCACAAAAAGATTCTACAATTTGGCCTGTTATACCTTTCTGCAAGACTATTGAAGACTATCAGGTAAAATATCATAAACTCATAAAACCCATACACGTTTATGAAGACTTGTGTGATGATGATCGCAATGTTCAAGAAATGAAGTCAAAGAAGGTATACAACAACTGCATAAAACAAAATATTCATGGAAATGCAACATCTGGAATCTCCACTGGAACTGCTGTATTAAGCAGCTTACAGAATGATGACAATATTGAGTCGATAAACGTGTTTGGAATGAATTTTAATGGAGGATGGTGGCACGTGGATTTCAATGATCCAAATTTGAGCAATATTTGTTGTACTAAATGTATTTTTCATAAGACACGTATGGAACAATATAAGTAACTTAAATTAGAAAAAAGCTGTTACCATAAAGTAAATAGTTACTAACAAGAACAAGAAAAACAATGTTGAATAAATAGACAACAACTCAATTCCGCTTACATAATGATGCTTAAACAAAAATAAAAATAATATGTAAGGACTTCCTTGTAAATAAGCATGTTCTGCTCCACGAAACTTTACAAAGGGTGTTGTAATATGATCAGTATTTATCAAGGATTTGACTGCTTTATCAGTATCAAATCCTTTTCTACATAAGTATTGAAATGGACCATCACAAGATTTTTTCATAAGAGCTTTCATGTTTGTCATCTTACTTGCAAAAACATAACAGCCGTGCATAGTCAAGTACGGCATGTGGTCTAAAATTGGATGATTTTTTTGCAAATGTTTATTGTCATGTTTGAATTTGTCGAATCCTATTTCTATTGCACTTTTAAACTTTTGCTTCCATACACGAACAAGTTCGTTATTTTGAGGGGCAGCAAATGCCCAATTCTCAAGACATTCGTCTGAAAATGGAGCAGAAAATCCTTGTAATCGCGTGTTGATCATATTTACCCATTCAGTAACAGGTTTTATCAAAAAACAAGTTGCATCCAGCCAAACACCCCCATATTTTTCGATTGCGCAAATGCGAACCCAGTCGCTCTGATGTTGTACGCTCAACAAATCGTATCCATGAACTTTCTCTATAGGAGCATCTAGAACTTCTATTTTGAAACCTGGGTGTAGTTTTTTTACTCTTTCTAAACAAACATTAACTAATATTGATCGTTTTCCTTTCCAAAACATGAAAATATTTTTAGGTATCATCTTTCATGAAGTAACATTAAATTTACATGTAAAATACTCTTAGCGAAATCTCGCCAGCCAAAAGAGCGATCGTTAACATAGATATCATGAAAGCAAAGATATTGCAATCACCGTTTTTGAAGCAAGAAAGCACATACAACATGAACAAGAGATTGACTATCTGTTGAAGAGCTAATTCAATCGAAAAGTCATTCAGTGGGCTGGTCATTAGTGCGACTACCATGTTGGTAAGTCCTAGAATGAAAAGTATCTTAGAAATAGGATCATCAAGGTCTAGAATTTGCTTTATCTCCAGCGCGGCTTTCTTCATATAATATTTACTATTAAAAAAAATAAAAAAAAAACACAAAAATTGCGTGGGTGTTGATTATTAATTTGAACATTGATACTTGTTTGACACTAATTGAGTTTGTTGTCAAACGTATCAGAGGCGCGTGAAAGTGTTGTTAGGGTTAGACATTCTTGTTCTTTGGACGTTTGCGTTTCAAAACTTGTCTAGGTCTTCCGTCAGAACGGAGTCTGGTAAAACCAGATCTTACAGTTTCATAACTCGATGGATTACCCTCCCCGTTTGTTGAAATGCTAGAGAGGCTTCCGATCCCAGATAATCTACCATTATTACTACTCCTATTCAAAGCGCCATTATTGGCTCCACCCAAAGCGCCATTATTAGCCCCGCCCATAGCGTCATTATAACCACCATTATAACCACCATTATAACCACCAGAAGCACCACTACGGTTGCGACCTCCTGTGTTGTTGTTATTGTTGTTATTATTACCCCCCCTTCCACCACTTCCACCACCTCCACCTCCGCCACCCCCTCCACCTCCGCCACCTCCGCCACCCCCTCCGCCACCCCCTCCGCCTCCTCCACCTCCGCCACCCCCTCCACCTCTTCCACCTCCGCCACCCCCCCGTGGAAGTCCTTTCCCGTATCCTTTTGCAAAATTTCTTCTATATTGCGAAATTAAACACCTGTGGCCAGTCCACATATGAGACTGAATTAACGACCATATTTCAAACGAGGGATCTGTACTTGTCTCACTCAGCGTTGGCAAATTTCCTACATTTAATGTTTTCGATAATCTTTCCAGGAAAACACCACTGTGATTGTGAGGACTCCACGGGGTCCCTTTATGTCCCTTTTTGAATATTTTCAAAACTCTGTCGGCATTTCTTGAATTTCCGTCTTCTCTTCTATATTTATTTGCTTTATACGCTCCCCAGTGTACGGCATGTTCTAATAGCTTATGTAGTTCCGCAGGAAGTTTCACCTGCCCTCTGGTGTTTGCCTTTCTTACACAGTATCTATAATTACCCGTATTATCTGTGAAAGTTTTAGATTCTACATCTTTTTGAGGAAATTTGCATGGACCACGCGACAAAAGAACTCTATTTTCATTGAAAATATAAGGAGGCTGAAACGGATCAGAGTATACTGTATTCAGAAGTCTTCTCCTTTCCGCAGGGCGTATTTTATAATACTGGTGAAGTTCATACATAACATCTCTGGACCCACTCCCTCTGGGAGTATTTTGATCAAACATTTGTAAGCTTTTCAAATATTTGATAGAATTGTTGTTGTTGGATCCTCTAACTAGTTTCTGCTTTCGAATACTGTCTGTTAGAGGCTTTATGTTATGTTTGTGTAAATGATAAAAATTACTCTTCAACATTGACAATGTATCGTCTCGAAATGGCGCTCTACATGACTGTGTGTTGTTTTGTGAAGATTCGTTAGTCAAAAAATTCAAAGTCGTAGTGTTGGTGTTTATTGGGGTGATTGCTGCCATCTACTATAATTAAACATATTAATTGTAACTTAATGTGGATACAGAAATGATAAGTATTCCCATGCTAGCTGAAGCGTATGCTGCATGGGGACAATCACCAAACCTAAAACAGGTTGCAGAAAACGATGATATCAGTACTATAAACATTGTAAATAACACGTAAGTAAGTATTTGCAACAAAGTTGATTTCTTCCATCCAATCAGATTCAATACAATCAAACTAATTGATGATGTTATCCAAAGCACATACAGAGCTCTTATAAAGTGACTTCTTAGACCGAAAGTACCATTAATAAACGCAAACAAAGAAAACGATTCTTTTGACAGTGATTTGTTCACTTTTCGTGGCATATTTACTTATATTAACATTTTTTTCTTTGTCATCAATAAATGGTAGAAGTACGTATTATATCGACAAGTCCAAAAGTCAACCATCCTGTACAAAAAGTTTTAAAAGATGCTAGTTTCTTTCAGGCAGTTGATTTACGATCGAAAACTCCACAACAATTATTAGATGAAAACCTTATAACTTTGAATGGATTCGAAAATTTGAAAAATGGAAGAAAATATCACCATGAACTCAGCACACCAGGTGCAATAGGCCTGATTTTATCTTTTTTAAAAATACTTAAATTAGGAAGTGGACCAATACTTATATGTGAAGACGATTGCATTCCATCACCAGATCTTCCCAAGTTAATAGATGAAATGCTACTCTATTCATCTGATTATGATATGGTTGTTTTTGGACCCATCATGTATGAACGTTCAAAAAGCTCAAAGCCATCAGTATTCAAAAATTTTGATATTTTGACACAATACTACTGGGGAAATCATGCTCTTTTATTTTCACCACAAGGACGTCAAGAAGCAATCAAACACCTGGAAGGCCCATATGATGTACAGTTGGATGCAATGTTTTCAAGACTTGCTATGTATGCGGATTACAGAATTTTGATTCAGGCGAGTGGTCCACCCCTTGCCAGACAGGCTCTTCACGTAAGTACTATCCAAACTTTGTCAGCTTGTCCTATGTGCGACACTCCACCAAGCGAGTTACCATCTAATTTGTGGGGTGTAATTTTACTGATTTTATCTTTTGTGTATATTTTTGCTAGGCAAAGTAGGTGCACAGCAGATGGTTGTAGTGATAGATTTTATTGTCCAAAACTTAAAAAAATCATAAAAAGGAAATGATCTACCTATGATATATGTCATTAGTGCCAGAAGGTGTACGAATTAGAGCATTCCATGCACAACCGTCGAGAAATGCCGGAAGTGAGATTGTCAAATGGCGGGGCGGGCACGCTCGATCGTTTTTTTTTGTGAACAAATAGTAATATGGAAGAAGATTCCTATATCAATTTCAATGCCTCAGACGCCACGAGAGCGAACGGAATGTACTACACACGAGAGCACCAGTCTCACAACAAACACTTAAACGCTTGTAAACTTAGGTTACAGCGCTTCATACGCGAGCACCCGGAACAAACCTTCCTGGTCTACCAAGTGCCAATGGTGGTGATCGGCAGTGCATTACGTGAAGCCAAGTCAGTGCTCAACCACATGATTCACTCTCTGAAAAATGATGGATTTTCCGCAGAATATCTAGGGTCCAATTTGATATTTATTTCATGGAAACCTGCCGAGACAAATTCAAAACGTGATGTCAAAGATTATGTAAGACACGCTCAGATGGGATTTCCATCTGAGAAGCGCTCACGAAAGCATCGCGAGGCCCCAACCATAGTTCCTTTGACACAAGAGAATCTGAGAAGGTCAGGGCCGGGACCACCCATCAATATAAGTGACACAGAACGTACGAAGGCACGTATGGACCGCGATATACAAAGACGACTACACGTTTATGATACGCAAAATTCCGCAGTTGATGCACAAAGAAGGGCTGCATATGATAACGCAACCAGTCATCAAGATGCACTTATGAACGTGGTGAATCGGACGGTTCTTTAAAATGTTTAGTGACTGGAGCTAGCCGTAACTTTCTGTTGTACGTCTGTTTACTCATTTTGTTAAGTTTGAAATTTCTTGGTGGTTTTTTTGAACGAGGTTTGTCTATGGAGGCACCGGCGAGGGGGAGCGGCGAGGCGAGGGCGAGCGGGGATACGAGGGCGAGCGGCGAGGCGAGGGCGAGCGGCGAGGCGAGGGCGAGCGGCGAGGCGAGGGCGAGCGGGGATACGAGGGCGAGCGGCAAGGCGAGGGCGAGCGGGGATACGAGGGCGAGCGGCGAGGCGAGGGCGAGCGGCGAGGCGATGCGCGTTCAAGTGTTAGAAGTTTCTTAGGATACACATCGACCAATAGAACAGATGGCATCAGACGATTTTTGTTACCAAAATGCGTATACCCTGGAATATTCAGGCCCGCTTCATGACGGCTTAACGTACCTTCACAGGTATTAGGCAAATGTTTGTGATTTGTTCCAGTCGAATTCACACCAGTGAGCATGCCGATAGGGACCAACCGGGCGCGCGTTACAATAAGGTTCGTTTTTGCAACAATCACTTCAGCTTGATTCGCAAATTTAGTGGTTGTTGGATTTGAATTTGGTAGCATATCTATGGGTGGCTTATAGCTACCAATGAAGAGTTTAGGTACATTTGAAGCGGTTTTCATTCGTAAGATCACCACCGATAGGGATTTATGTCGTGGATCTTGCCACCCTACAGCCATCATTGGATTCAGTGTCCACGATGATGGCTTCTCGTGTGGTATTGTCAGTGTGGTACCTCCTATGATTGACTCTGCTGTCTTGTGTGATAATAACAACGACCTGTAAACATACCCTGCTCCATTTTTGGCACTTCCATAGGAATTGATGAAGTTGTCGATCACATTCTGTATTGTCGTGTTATAACTATCTTCCATCCATGCATTGATGAATCTATTCGACTTCTTGGATGCCTCAATAATTTTTTGTCGATGAGCTTCGACAAATTCTCGCATTGTACTAATTTTTGATCTAGCCCATCTCTGCAAAGTTCTTGCCGCCCTATTTTCCGACTTTGATGTCATGTTTACCCCATATTTCCTCTTTTTCGACACATGCATTGGTTTATTATTACTTTGGGAATGTAATGTCATTTGCAATACTATGACATTTTAATTTCGAACGTTCCTTTTTAAGGTAAAGGAGAGTAGTGCATCTGAAGTGAGTGATGGGGGGAGGCTGTATCATAATCAGCTGGACAGAATTCATTGCGTGATTACATCGTAAAAGGACGTTCCAAAAAACATAATTAATATAATACCCAATAAAAAGGGATGGCCGTTGTTCTTCTATCAACAAGCTTGGTGGTTGGTCTTGGTATGGGTCTCACGACACTTGTAGTCAAGGGCAGAAGTAATCCGTTCGAAGATGAGGGAGGACGAATCGACGCAAGCGAAGCAAGTCAAGTGTTGTCCGGGATTATAAAATTATCAAGATCATCAGAAAAATCATTCAGAGTGAAAATGTCGGACTCTCTAAAAAATCTTTTTGCAATCAAAAAAGCTTCCAAGTCAATGCCAGAGGGGGAAAGTGAAGCGATACAAAAACAAATAGCCTCAGCTGCAAATGAATTGAAAAAGAGACATCAAGAAGAAGCAGTGATATCAAATCTTACAAGCAAAAATGAATTTGAACAAGATAAATTAATAAGTCAAAAGTTAAACACAGTATTAGAAAACCTAGATACCGAAAATCCACAATTTGATGAATCATTAGAAATCTCTAAAATACAAAGCATGCAACAAAACATACAAAATATTTTAAGCAATAAATCAGAAACACCATCAGAAACGCCACTAGAAACACCATCAGAAACACCATCAGAAACACCATCAGAAACTCAATTAGAAACGCCATCAGAAACGCCAAAAATGCCAAAAAATACGACAAAATCCAACATGCAACAAAACAAAATAAACATAAATGAAGAAACTAATCGAAAAATTCTTAGAAGTACGGCTAAAAAAATAAATGAGGGTACGGCATCTGGATTTGAAAAGGAAAAATTCAAAAACATTACAAAATTAAACAACAAACTTCAAAACATACAAACTAAAATGAGAGTAATAGCAAGAGAAATAAAGAAAAGAAATCAACAACCACCACCACAGGTCCAAATACAACCAATTCAGATGTTGACGGGGGTACAGACACAAGCCGGACAACCCGGTGTCGTACCCAGAATGGGAGAACAATTACAACAAGTACTACAAGATTTGGCGGCTATCAAAGCACAGTTGCAAGCTCAGAAAGAACAAGAAGAACAACAATTGGCAGCGAGAAACACAGCATTGGAATTAGTACAAGCCGAGACAGACGCGGTATCGGCAGCCCCAGAATTGCAAGCCGCACAAGCAACTGCAGCCACACGGGCAGACGAAAAACCAGCGGCAGACGAAAAATCAGCGGCAGAACTCGAAAGTCAACTCCGATCAGAAGTGCAGCAAAAACAATCACGCATAGCAGAACTCGAAGGTCAACACCAATCAGAAGTGCAACAACAACAGTCTGAGATAGATAAATTGCAGCAAAATCAAGCAATACTAGAAGAGCAATTAAAGCAAACTAAAGCAGAACTAGGAAAAGAATCGGAAACACTTAAACAGATGACAACACAGGCCGCAACGACCTTAGCAACAATGGAACAACTACAGGTTCAAATGAGTGCTAAGGATAAAAGAATTGAAGAATTAACAGGTGAAGTGGAAAAAGCTCAAGCAAAAGATGCACAAGCAACTGCAGCCACACGTCAACTCCGATCAGAAGTGCAGCAAAAACAATCACGCATAGCAGAACTCGAAGGTCAACACCGATCAGAAGTGCAGCAAAAACAATCACGCATAGCAGAACTCAAAGCTCAATACCGATCAGAAGTGCAGCAACAACAATCTGAGATAGATAAATTGCAGCAAAATCAAGCAATACTAGAAGAGCAATTAAAGCAAACTAAAGCAGAACTAGGAAAAGAATCGGAAACACTTAAACAGATGACAACACAGGCCGCAACAACCTTAGCAACAATGGAACAACTACAGGTTCAAATGAGTGCTAAGGATAAAAGAATTGAAGAATTAACAGGTGAAGTGGAACAAGCTCAAGCAAAAGATGCACAAGCTACAGAGCAAGAATTCGCTGAACCAACGTCACCAAAGTCGCGAAAAAAAGCCAAAGATAAAATGATATCATCACGAACTTTGAAAGTTTTTTGCGAAAATCTACAAAAGGCTTTAGATCCACGATTGGTTTTTAGGCTTTCTGAAATATATAATATTAATTTTAGCAAACCCGAGCAATCAAAAACTATCAATTTTGAAGACGCTTCTTTTGATTACACAGATGTATGTGTGGCATGTGCACATTCCGTATCCATAGTACTTGATTTCATACAGTGGATTATTCAGCCTGAATCGAAAAGTCCGTTTTCCAACATGAATGAACCGGAGTTTTATGACTCAGTAATGCAAACGGGACAAGAAAGTTGGAAAACATCAACATACTTAAAGAGTATTTTGTTTTCCACTAGATTAAACAGAAAAATAGATACAGAATGGACATCAGGAGCCTGGGCCACCTCCTCATGGAAAAAAGGTTTTTCAGACTCTAAGTCACCCATTGAAATCTGGGCACTAGGCTCTCCACCACTCCATTATGTTAAAGGTAAAGCAAAACTAAAAAAATATGATAACAGACTCAAAAAAGGACCAGAGGGTATATTTGGAAGGTTGATTACAAAGCAAAACCAACTACCACTCCAATCACAAAAACAAAATGGAAACATATTACAATTAGGATTGGAGATGTCTCAGATACAAAGAGGGGAAATCTAAACTCGTGGTACTACACCTACACCCTGATTTTGCAATTTAGTTTGCAATCGTTCAGTTTCGCGACCTTCTCGAGCTTGGTATGAGTTTGTCACCTCGTCTCTTAACAAAACCCCAAGACGGCGCGCGAGGAGCGGGAGCATGGGGACTGCTAAAAGTATGACAACTCTAGTCACCCAGTTTGCAATGCTGTCCTCACAACCAACGCATCTTTGCACATTTTCTGCTTTTACTTTACATATGGTGATGAAAATACATATTATAATGATCGTAGGCCAATCTAAAAGTTCTCTGTAATGAAGTTCCTGCCCCCCCTGGTATATAGTTTTCATATTTTCTAGTTCATTCTTCTTCCATAATGATACGAATCGGTGTGTGAGGTAAATCACGAACATCAATTCTAAAGGAGACGCCCAAATATTCATGTATTGGTGCAAGTAATATCTGTTTCCTGTGAGTGATACTCGTTTTGTATTTATTGGATTGCATACAGCCTGTGGTTCGTACACTTTCAATGCGTCATTCCACGCGCAACTCCTCTCAAATAGGTCTTTGATATCCCCGAGGGTGACACACGCTCCAGGGCCGAGGGACATGTTATCGTTTGCTGTTGCACCCTCAGGTAGATTATCAATCGACTCTAGTCGTATGTTGATACCCCCGACCCCCCTGGGTAGAAGGCTTTGTGGTGCACAATTGTTTTTTGTTGTTTCATCAATACTATTTGTTGATACGAAATCTTCAATGAAAGCAGATGCCCTAGCCCCATGATCTATAGGTTCTGCTTTTGCATCGCTCTTCAATCTCCACAGCTCTCCGCCAGTCGTAGGAGAGCTGTACACATAGTCTCTCCCCTGCTTCATGGACCACATCGCATTTACATAAGCAGCATCAAGGTGGGTGATGTGATTTTCGGCTCCCATAACGCTGACCGGGATCATCACGCACGAAAACAGTTTCGTTGGACCAGGCAAACTGGTGGATACTACACCCCCACTTCCGGATAGTTTTACTTTATAATGGTCGACCATTAGCAGAGTGTGCCCTAACTCGTGAGTAAGAAGAGATACAGGGAATACGTCACTCGAGAATCGTTTCGGGTGTCCATTCACGACCGGGGGAGACGGTATTTTAATCAGTTTGTTGCAAACCATGGTTGCGATACCTGCAGATAAGAATGCCGCGAAAACCACGAGAAGTGGGGAAATTCTTCTGAAACTAATCAATTCCATGGCCACAAAAATCACGAAACACGTAATGCATACTATAATAAAATATGTAAGCCACGGATTGTATGGCAAATCCGCACCCATTGTATCATTAATATAGATTGTGACACCCTTGGTAAAACAATGTCCCACTAGGAAGTCCTTGTTGCTAGTCATGTAATTGCGACGAACAACATAACCATAGGTGCCATCCGAGGTTGAGTTCTCGAATACCACCGACATGTGCAAGTTGAGGTTTCTTAACTGATTCGCATGGTAATGTCTGAAGCTAATGTCTGACATCCCACTTGCAGCAAAATCAAGAAGACCGTGAGTCACATCATCACTCGCGGGCCAGTCGATCGCTCCATAACGCTCTGAATTGCCTTCCGACCCTGGTTGCACCACGACAGCTATTTTTATATCATGGTCATCCGCTCTGAAATCATCAGGATGACCGTCATGTAAAACCCTCCTCCAGTCATTAGTTGATTGTTTCATTATTGATTTTAAATTGTCACTTTGTTGGTCTCCCCACACAGTGGTTCTTCTCTGGTCATCTAGATTAGCAACAAACACTGCAACATTTAAAGTTTTGGTATTTCTTGCCTCGTGTAGAACATCATACAATGTATGATTACACAATTTCCACAAGGCTTTGGACTGAGTGTGAACTTTGGATTCTAGGTAACACTTTATTTCATGTGGCGCATTATTAAGCATACCCCCGACCCCAAAAAAATCGTAGTTACAAACATTGACATCGTTCTCCGGTCTCATCAAATTATTATGAGGATCTTCGGGGTCGCCCATTTTCACCATTCTGCCACTTATATACGAAAACACAACCAAAAGCCACAAACAGGCTAATATTATTGTAGAACCAACAAGATCTAACGTGAATATCATTTAGAATAATAATACATTATTATTACAGAATTTAAGTCTAGTCTATTCACTACCACGACTTGTACACACTAGACAACAGTAGCAATGACGACAACAATGATATCACCAAGCATTACCATCATCACTGCGGTGCCCTCCCGGGTGGCTTGTAAGCCCACATGCCAAGCGCTAGCCATCTGCGTCTAGTTTTGCCCCCTGGTTTCCTATACTGTGCCATATGACGCGCAACAAATTCGTCACGTCGCTTATCCCAAAAGGTTGTCCTATTGACACCAGGTACCAGCATCGTAGACATGACCGAAGGGTCACCGCTTGCCCTCTCATAAGCCCTCATGAAACCACGATTCGAACGTGCTACTTCACTTACACGAAGCTTTTTTGCTTCATCTTCATAAGACAATGTGTCCTTGAGAGACATCCACTTGTAGCGTTGTATTGTCATCTAATTAAAACATACATATTAAACACAAACTACGTTATGAATGATACACATGTGTTCCCCTGTGGTCGGGACCGCCTCAATCCAGACCCCTCAAACCGGACCGCCTCTCAAAAAACCGCTCGTCATGGATTCACTGTCGCAGCTGAGCTACGACCTTCTGCTCTCGTCTGCGGAGGTGAAGATGTGGAAGAAGCCATCGTACTGTCATGACTGCTGTGGTGTGGTGTTGGCCACACAATGCCCACGCGATGCGATGTGTGTGTGTTGTGAATGGCTACTTGCACAGCACCAAGCCGAGAAGATAGCGCCGAGGGTGGCGCCGAGGGTGGTGCCGAGGGTGGTGCCGAGGGTGTTGCCGAGGGTGGTGCCGAGGGTGGTGCCGAAGGTTCCGAAGGTTTCGAAGGTGCCGAAGGTGCCGAAGGTTCCGAAGGTGCCGAAGGTGCCGAAGGTAGCGTGCGTTTTTGGAGAAGCGGTGCCTGTTGTTGTCGGCGTTCCGGTGTAGTTGGGGTCATTGTGATACCCAGGAAGCCGAGGAACCGAGGCCCCGAGTCAGGCACCCTCTTTCCAAACCGGAATTTTAACATTGATTTTCTATCTTCGGACATGACTGGCTTGATTGTGGGATGCGCTCGTTCTCTGATGAGGTGTTTGGGGTACACATGTGGAACCCATTAGAGGAGGAGAGGGGAGGAGACCCCTAGCCTGT
>Ga0209716_1000069_pt1 | contig 103965 bp, 115 predicted proteins | sample COGITO_mtgs_1205_FD_184811 | JGI IMG/M metagenome (GOLD analysis project Ga0209716, IMG submission 184811) | Pelagic marine microbial communities from North Sea - COGITO_mtgs_120531 (SPAdes) (version 2) | ecosystem: Environmental > Aquatic > Marine > Epipelagic ... | reverse complement strand
ATTTTACAAAATGATTTACAAATTCAAATTGATGTAATGTCAAAGGTGCTGGATCAAAACCAATTAATTTTTTTGGCTTATCTTCAAGCATTCTAAACATATAGTATCCATTGTTACAACCAATATCTGCAACAATTTTATCTTTTAAATCAAAATAAGGTCTTATCAAGTTATATTTAATATTGCTTTGCCATTCACTATCTATTTCTATACCAAATAAATTAAAAGGTCCTTTTCTCCAAGGAATTAGTATTTTGGCAGTTTGTCTTACTAATTCTAATTCCTCTTGCGTTAAATCTTCTTTTTTTCCAACACTAAACCAATCACCATAATCAATCGATAAATCATCAATATTTATAAGCCTTGAAAGCTCTTGAATCTTTGTATGCCAAGGTTCAACATTTTTCCAAGCTCTGCAAGCTTCTTTCTTTTTTTGTAATGTTATTAAATCCATTTGCAATTATAAGTATTTAAAATAAAATGTTGTCTTAAATCAATAAGAAATAAACCCTATTTTTGTTATAATCCAAATTTACTTACAAATATAAATTTACTATTGTTTGTTAACGTTGAGTTAACTACTTGTGAATATAATTAGACAATAATTTAAAAAGGATATCTATTGAAAATTTCAAGCGTCTTATTTTCTTTTAAGACAACATTAACTTTACTTGCTATTTTAGCAATTGGAGCTGGTTATGCTACTTTTATTGAAAATGATTTTGGTACATCATCAGCTAGAGTATTAGTTTATAATAATATTTGGTATGAAGCAGTATTAGTATTAACTACTATTAACTTAACAGGTATTATATTTAAATACAAAATGTGGAAAAGTACTCCAAGATTTATATTTCATAGCTCATTTGTAATCATTTTAATAGGTGCGGGTGTTACTAGATATGTAGGATATGAAGGTATTATGCAAATTAAAGAAGGTACTGTAGAAAATAGAATGATTTCTTTGGAACCCTATTTACAAGTAACAATTAAAGATGATGATAAAACGTATTACAAAGAATACCAAATGGAATTTGCGGCATTATCAGAAAACTCAGATTTTGCAGTAAGTATTGAAGAATTTTTTAATAAGTTCGATCATACTATTGCTTTTGGAGAAAAAGAAGTAAATGTTTTATATAAAAATTTCTTTTTAGCAAAAAGAGGTGAAGCAAAAATGGGTATGTTAACTGTTGATGTTACAATCAATGGTGAAACACAAGAACTTAAACTACCAGGAAGAAGAAGTCAAAAAGGTCTTCAAAGAGAATTAAAGTTTGGTGATACATCTGTATTATTAGAATATGGTTCTAAAGTACTTACTTTACCATTTAATATAAAATTAAATGATTTTCAACTTGATAGATATCCAGGAAGTATGTCTCCATCTTCATATGCATCTGAAGTAACTGTAATAAAAAAAGATTCAACTTCATATGATTATAGAATTTTTATGAATAAAACTATGCATGAAGGTAACTTCTTATTTTTCCAAAGTTCATATTTCCCTGATGAAACAGGTACAGTGCTATCTGTAAATAATGACCCAGGAAAATGGCCTACATATCTAGGTTACTTCTTATTAATACTTGGCCTTTGTTTAAACTTTTTTGATAAAAAATCAAGATTTAGAAAACTTACGAAATTTGTAGATTCTAAAAATATTGCATCAATTGCTGCTGCATGTATATTTATATTTTCTGCAACATCACTAAATGCAGAAGAAACAGATGCACAGTTCAAACAAAAAGCACAACAAACGGTTGAATATTTAAAAACTTTCAAAAATGAATCTAATGAAACTGCCAAAAACTTTGCAAGATTAGTAACTCAAAGTTCATCAGGTAGAATGAAACCTGTTTCATCTTTAAATAGAGAAATAGTTTTAAAACTTAGCGGTAAAACTGAATTTTTAGGAATGAATGCCGATCAAATTGTACTTGGTATGTTAACTCGTCCTGAAATTTGGAGAGATATTAAAGTACTTAAAATTAAAACACCGAAACTAAAAAACTTTATTGGTGTTGATAAATCAAGAAAATATATTGCATTCTCTGAAGTATTTAAAGATGGTAAATATCTTTTGGCAAAAGAGTCAGAAAAAGCTTCTTTGTCTAAGCCAAATGAAAGAGGAACTTACGAGAGAGATATAATTAAACTAGATGAAAGATTAAATATTATTTTTGCAGTATTTAATGGAAGCTTATTTAATATTTTTCCAAAAGTTGAAGTTCCTGGAGAGGTAACGGATTCTAAGATAAACAATAGATGGTATACACCAATGGATGCTATGAATGAATTTGATGGAAGAAGTCAATCAGCAGTTGAAGCAATGACTAGAGGTTTAATCAATGCTATTATGCAAAATAAATGGACTGAAGCAAATACTTTTATTTCAATGATATCTACATATCAAGAAAAAGTTGGTGAAAAGGTTGTATTAAGTCAATCAGAAATTGATAATGAGATTTTATTTAATGAAATTGATATTTTTCCTAAAGTTATGTTAGCTTATATTTTCTTAGGTATTATTATGTTGATTGTAGCATTCTTTGTAGTGTTTAATCCAAAAATCAAACCAAAAAAGACTACATTTGTTTTCTTTATATTACTTTCTTTAATATTTGCAGTTCATACCTTTGGTATGGGATTTAGATGGATTATTTCAGGACATGCTCCATGGTCTGATACTTATGAAACTTTATTATATATTTCATGGTCTGCCGTATTTGCTGGAATTATGTTCTTTAGAAAATCTTTACTAGCACTTAGTGCAGCTGTTATTGTTGCAGGTATTTTTATGTTTACAGCACATTTAACAGGTATTGATCCACAAATTACAAACTTAGTGCCTGTATTAAAATCATACTGGTTAACTATTCATGTATCAATTTTAACAGCATCTTATGGATTCTTTGCACTTGCTGCAATATTAGGATACATGACACTTATTATGTTTATATTTAGAAAAAATAGACCTCATATTGATGAGACAATTAAACATGTTACTGCAATTATTGAAATCTCATTAATTGTTGGACTTGCTGCAATTACTATTGGAAATTTCCTTGGTGGTATTTGGGCAAACGAATCTTGGGGTAGATACTGGGGATGGGATCCAAAAGAAACTTGGGCTTATGTATCAATTGTAGTTTATGCTATGGTTGTACATTTAAGATTTGTTAAACCTTTATCAACTCCATTTATATTTGCATCAGCATCACTTGTAGCATTTGCAACTATTCTTATGACATATTTTGGTGTTAACTTCTACCTTGCTGGAATGCATTCATACGCAACAGGAGATCCTGTTCCAATTCCAACATGGGTTTATTATGTAGTATCACTTATTGTTATTACTATTGCTCTAGCTTATAAAAACAGACATTTAAAACCACTAGTTAAAAACTAAGAAGAAATTCTTAGTTTTTATAAAGGAAATTTATTGAATCAAATAATAGAAATATTTAAAGAAATCACTTCTATTCCTAGATGTTCAGGAACACATACTCCATTTATAAATTATATGCAGGAATTATCAAAGAAAGCTGGATTTTTATGTATTGTTGATGAATATAAAAATATTTTAATCAAAAAAGAAAAATCAAATCCAAAGTTAGCTTTCCAATCACATTATGATATTGTTTGTTTAAGTGATAATTGTGTTCCTATTATTGTACAAGATGGTGATACTTTAAGTGCTAAAAATTCAACTCTTGGTAGTGATAATGGAATTGGTTGTGCTTATATGATTCAGCTTATTCTTGATAATGTTGATGCTGAGTATTTATTTACTTCTGATGAAGAAATTGGTTTAATAGGTGCAAATAATTTAACATTTGAATTAAAAGCTCCAAATATGTTAAATCTTGATAGTGAAGAAGAAGCTGGAATTTGTATAGGTTGTGCAGGAGGTGTTGATATTTTTGCAAGTAACTCTAATAAGAAGATTATTTTAAATGATAAAAATCTTGATTTATACGAAATAAGTATTTCAAAACTTCAAGGTGGACATAGTGGAGTTGACATTGATAAAAATATTCCAAATGGAATTAAACTTATCGCAGAAACTATCAAAAAAGCAAATGCAAAACTTTTAGATATAAACGGTGGAGAGAGAATTAACTCTATTCCTGTAAATGTAAAAGCAATCATTGCATCTAAAGATTTACCAAAATCAAGTCACGAAAATATGACAATTACAAAAATAGATACAGAAGTTGAACAATTAAATATCTATGATGATAAAGTTATCGATTTTATTTATAACTTTGAAAATGGTGTAAGAAGTCTAAATAAAGATCTTGGTGTAGTTCAAAACTCAATAAATCTAGCGATTATTAAAACAAACTCGGATGAAATTAAAATAGAATTAAGTGCAAGATCTATGGCAAATGATGAATTAGCACAACTAAAAGATAAAACAATTAGTATGCTAAAAGAACATAATTTTACTGTTCATACAGATGGAAAATATCCAGCGTGGAAACCTGATATAAATGATTTTACAAATAAAGTATTAGCAATTTATAAAGAAGTAAATCCTAATGCCTCTTTAGAAGCAATACATGCAGGACTTGAATGCGCAATTTTTAAAGATAAGTACTCACATATAAAAGTAGCTTCAATAGGTCCAAGTATTGAATTCCCTCATTCTAGAAAAGAAAGAGTTTCAATTAAATCTGTAGAAAATGTGTTTAAAGTAGTTCAAAAAATTGTAAAAGAAATTACTTAGTATATTTTTACTAAAAAATCACCACCAAGTTACAAAGAATCTTTCAATAAGTGTTTTACCTTCTTGTATTTTTTTAGACCATACAAGAGGTGAAGCAGTTATCTTTATAAAAAAATTTAAGTCTTCTTTGGCTTTTTCATAACTTTCCCATGTTTTATTTGATTTAGGATCACTTAACCAATCAAATCTATGTGGAACAAAAAATTGCATATTTTTAAATGATTTATCTTCACAAAATTCTTTAAAACTTATATAATAACCATTTATACAATCATTATTTATCAAGTCAAAATCATTATGTTTTAAATGTCTTGGAAGAAAAACATTTCCTTTAAAAAGGATTTTTTGTTCAATATTTTCTAAATCAACACTTTTTAAATAAGCTTTAGTATCTTTATTGAAAAGTAAAGGAAATTGTTTGTTTTTAAGTTTTTCTAGTTTTAAAAGTAATGTATCACTTTTATTTGGACCTACATATCTATCTATTTCATTTTTGAAACTATCATCATATACATAAAATTTGTATTGCATTTCTACGTGTATATATTTTTCTCTTTTTTTATCAAAAAGAATAAAATCTATTTCACCTAAAGTTTCTTTATTATGAATAATTTGTTTGTTTTTTATGATTTTTTCATATCTAGAAGATTCATCAATTATAGCTTCAAAAAAATATTCTACCCTCTTTCCTAATGGAAGCTGTTGTAATATTTCAATATTGTTAATATCAAAATTTTCTATGTCTATATCTTCAATATTAAATAATTCTAAACCATAAAAAGTTTTTTCAAATAAAGATGGAGTATTATAAAACCCTTTAAATTGCTCTTTCAAAACTATAAAACTACATACTTACAATTATAAAATTCATCCAATATTATTTCAATTGCTGATTTATTTAAAGCATCTTTATATGCAATTACATACCTGAACTCTACATTTTTAATTTCTAATTGGTTTTCTTTTACATATTTAATTACTGTAGAATAAAATGATTTTATATTCTCATCGGTAATTGATTTTGATTCAATTGTATTATTACACTGGATCAAAATTGTTTTATTTTCTTTTACACATACTAAAATTGATTCATTTTCAACTACTTTATAGCCAATATATTCATATTTTTTTATTGCACGTACTTTTAAAGTTAAACCATTTTTTTCATTTTCTTCATTTTTCATTTTTCTAATTTTTTTATCTTTATTATCAATATATTTTTTAAACAAGACAATGATAATAATTATTGGTAGTAAATGCCAAAGTTGAGATAATCCATTTATTAGTATATCACTTAAACTACCCATTATTTTTCACTTTATTTATTTCCATAGTATATTTGTAAACCATAAAATCAAACATTTTAGTATTCTCGTTTTTTTGAAAAAAAAGTACCATTTCTATTAATCTAAAAAACATTCTAAAAAACCCTGCAAAAGGAATTATATATGTGATTATTGTCGAGTAAGTTCTATAGGGATAATAAGTATCAAGTTCATCTTTTAACTCTTTTAGTACCATACTTTCTTTTTCTAGTGTATCTCTAGTTTGTGTTGATATTGTTCTTATTGCTAAAAAGAAGTTAATTACAAACATTAAAGCATTTAAATTCCAACCAATTATACATATATCTAAGTAGCTCATATATTCTCCATTGTTTATTAAAAGAATTATATCTAATTGTTTTTGATATAATTTGAAAAAACAATAAAAATGGAAAATTATGACTTTTGATGGATTTAAAAAAGAAGGTATAGAGTTTTTAAAACAATTAGAACAAAATAATACAAAAGTTTGGTTTGAAAATAATAGACATATCTGGGAAGAACATATATTAAGACCAAATGTAGCTTTTGTAGAAGAGATGGGTGAGACTTTAGAAATATTAGTACCGACTATAAAAGCCAAGCCTAAAGTATCTGGCTCTTTATTCAAAATATATAGAGATGTTAGATTTTCAAAAGATAAAACGCCTATGAAAGATAAAATTGGAATAATCTTTTGGCAAGGACAATCTCATAGAATGCAAAGTGCAAGTTATTATATATTTTATAATACACATGAATATTTTATAGCAACTGGTATTAGAACCTTTAAGCCTCCTTTATTAAAAGCATATAGAAAATACATCCAAAATAAAACAAATGCTATGAATTTACATAATATATTAGAAGATATTAAACAAAAAGGTTATCAATTACCAGAGCCTAAATACAAAAGGTTACCACAAGGCTTTAAAGAAGAAGATGAATACTCTTATCTTTCAAAATATAATGCTATTTTTGGCTTCCAAACATATGTACTTGATAATACATTTTTTAGGGAAGAGATTGTTGATAAAGCTTTTAAAGTTTACCAAGACATGGATGAGTTAAGACTATGGTTATATGAGTTAACTCTTACAGTTGAGGATTAACTAGCTGTATTAATCAGCTATATTAAATGATTTTAGTATAATCATTTAATATGAAGAGAATGGAAAACAATGAAATTAATTGAAGATAATATTACACAAACTTTAGATGAAATTTATTTAGTAGAAACATTAAACTTAGATAATAAAACAATTTTAGAACTAGGATGTGGAAATGCATCTATGACAAAAGAAATTGCGCAAAATGGCTCAAATAGAAAAATAATAGCTTGTGAAGTAGATGAAGTACAACATAGAAAGAACTTATTACTTAATATTCCAAATATTGAGTTTAAACTAAATGGTGCTGAAGATATTGATGTTGAAGATGAAAGTATAGATGCTATTTTTATGTTTAAATCTTTTCATCATATTCCTTATGATTTAATGAAAAAAGCCTTAAAAGAAATAAAAAGAGTTTTAAAACCAAATGCACTTGTATATATTTCTGAACCTTTATTTAAAGGTGCACAAAATGAACTTATTTCAATGTTTCATGATGAAGAACAAGTAAGAATAGATGCTTTTAAACATATCAAAGAAGCAGTAGAAAATGAGCAATTTAAACTTTTTAGAGAACTATTCTTTCAAACAGAAGTTACATATAAAAATTTTGAAGATTTTAAAACTAGACAAATGAACTTATCTTACAATGATAATAATATTACAAATGAATTAGAAGAGAAAATAAAATATAAATTTAATAACTACAACAATGGCAAAGATGTATCATTTATGAAACCATTTAGAGTTGATATCCTACAAAAAATATAAAATTAAGAGAACATAATATGACAAATAACGAATATGAAGAAAAAATAGAAAAACTTATAAAATGGGCACACGCATATTATGTAGAAGATAATCCTCAAGCAAGTGATGAAGAATATGATTTATTAAGTAGAGAATGTCTAGCTTACGAGCAAGATAACCCTGCTCTTTCACATCCAAATTCGCCAAATAAAAGAGTTGGTGGTTTTGTACTTGATGGTTTTAATAAAGCAAATCACTTAAGTAGAATGTGGTCACAAGAAGATGTATTTAATACAAAAGAGTTAGAAGATTGGATTAATAGAGCTAAAAAAGTGAATACAAACTTAGAATTTTATTGTGAACCAAAATTTGATGGAGCTTCTTTAAATCTTATTTATGAAAACGGTTTACTAAAACAAGCAATTACAAGAGGTGATGGTAGTATTGGTGAAGATATTACAAATAATGTAAAAACAATTCATTCAATTCCATTAAAAATTGAAGAGAAATCACTTTTAGAAATTAGAGGTGAAATTGTAATTAAAAAAGCAGACTTTGAAAAAATAAATCAAGATAGATTAAAAAACAATGAAGCCTTATTTGCAAACCCAAGAAATGCAGCAGCAGGAAGTCTAAGACAGCTAGATCCAAGTATTACTGCAAAAAGAAAGCTATTCTTTAATGTTTGGGGAGTTGGCGAAAATTCTTTAGAGTTTACAAGAAATAGTGAAATGATGAATTATATTTATTCATTAGGCTTTGCTAATCCACCAATGCAAACACATACAAAAACTGTTGAAGGTATTGAAAAGCTTTACCATGAAATAATTGCTGCAAGAAATGATATTGAAATGATGCTTGATGGAATGGTTATAAAAATTGATGATTTAGAAACACAAGAAGAATTAGGACATACTGTTAAGTTTCCTAGATATTCATGTGCATATAAATTTCCAGCAGTTGAAAAAACTACAAAAATTGTAAATATAATCCAACAAGTAGGACGAACGGGAGTTATAACTCCTGTTGCTATTGTTGAACCTACACTTATTGATGGTTCAACAGTTGAGAGAGCATCACTTCATAACTATGATGAAATAGCAAGGTTAGACCTAAGAATTAATGATGAAGTAATTATTATAAAAAGTGGAGATATTATTCCAAAAATTACAAAAGTATTTACAGATAGACGTGATGGAACACAAGAAATAATTCAAAGGCCAACACAGTGTCCACAATGTCAAAGTGAACTTTTAGATGAAGGTACACTAATCAAATGTCAAAACCTTGACTGTCCTAGTATTGTAGCAAACTCTATAATATATTTTGCATCAAAAAACTGTATGAATATTGATGGTTTAGGAATAAAAATAGTTGAACAGTTAGTTAGTGAAAAAAAGATTTATGATATTTTAGATTTATACTCTTTAACATATGAAAAACTTCAAGATTTAGAAGGTTTTAAAGAGAAAAAAATATCTAACCTTTTAAATTCAATTGAAAAGACTAAAGGTACAACTCTACATAGAGTAGTAAATGCATTAGGAATTGAGCATATTGGAGAAGTAGCTTCAAAACAAATATGCTTAGAATTTGGATTAAATGTAATAAATATCGATTATGATTCACTTGTTAACCTTGATGGTATTGGGGAGCAAATGGCAAATTCTTTTACAGAGTTTATGAGAGTAAATAATGAATTAGTATTAAAGCTACTTGATATAATAAATCCTCTTGTTGAAGTGAAAGTAGAAATTCAAGAGAATAACTTTAAAGATACTACAGTTGTATTAACAGGAACTATGAGTGTAAGTCGTGGAATAATAAAAAAACAACTTGAAGCACTTGGTGCAAAAGTTGGCTCTTCAGTTTCAAAAAAAACTGACTATTTAATATATGGAGAGGATGCTGGAAGCAAGTATGATAAAGCAATAAATCTAAAGGTTAAGACATTAAATGAAGATGAGATGAATGCTTTAATTTAAATGTGTTACTTTTTTCTATAGTTCTTTAAACTCTCGTGATAAATTATACAATTACTATGGTTATAGTATATTTTTATTTTATAATGAGTCAAATTTAAATATTTGTACAATAAGGCTACGTAAATGAGTGAAGAAATAAAAAGAGAAAAATCATTAACTATGACAATGTTAATGACACCTGATAAAGCAAACTTCTCAGGAAAAAATGTTCATGGTGGAGAGATATTAAAGATGCTTGACCATGTAGCATATGCTTGTGCAGCAAGATATACAGGAACCTATGCGGTTACATTATCAGTTGATATGGTTTTATTTGAAAATCCTATTAAGATTGGTTCGTTAGTAACTTTTCATGCTTCTGTAAATTACACAGGTAGAACGTCAATGGAAATTGGTATCAAGGTTATTTCTGAAGATATTAAAGACCATACAATAAAAAATACAAATGTATGTTACTTCACAATGATTGCTGTTAATGAAGAAGGGAAACCTACACCAGTTCCTAAGTTAAATCTTATTACAGAAGATGATAAAAGAAGATACGAAGATGCTATTAGAAGAAGAGAATCTAGAATGTCTGCTAGAAGTGGAAAATAGTATTTTATTTTAATTAGTAATTTAATAAAAAAGGGAGATGATTACAATCATCTCCCTTTTTTTATATTTAGATAAAATATATTAAGCTTTTTGCTCAATATATTCTTCATAAGAACCTTTGAAATCAATAATAGTTCCATCTTCTTGTATTTCTATAATTCTATTTGCATATACGTCTAATAATTCCCTATCATGTGAAACACAAATAACAGAACCAGGATATGCAAGCAATCCTTCACCCAAAGCAATAATAGCTTCTAGATCAAGGTGATTTGTAGGCTCATCCAAAATCATAAAGTTAGGTTGTTCTAGCATAATTTTTGATAAAAACATTCTATGTTTTTCTCCACCTGAACAAGACTTAACAGATTTTTCTTGCTCAGTACCATTAAATAACATTCTACCAAGACAGTTTCTAATTTCAGCAATATCTGCATTTCTATCAAAATCTCTTAACCAATCATATAAAGTTCCATCACCATTAATTAAATCTGTAGCATTTTGAGGGAAATAACCATTTTGAATAGTTGCTCCCCAATGAATATCACCAGAGTCAGGTTTCATGTTTTCTACCATGATTTCACACATAGTTGTTTTTCCAGCACCATTAGGACCTATTAGAGCAATTTTATCATCTTTTTCAACAGTAAATGAAATATCGTTTAATACAATTTCACCATCAAACGACTTAGAAATATTTTTTAAACTCAATAATTCTTTACCAACTTCTCTTTTTTGCTTAAAAATAATAGATGGATCACGTCTTGATGAAACTTTTATTTCACCAACATTTAACTTATCAAGTTGCTTTTGTCTTGAAGTTGCTTGTTTAGCTTTAGAAGCATTTGCACTAAATCTTGTAATAAATTTTTCAAGCTCTTCTTTTTCTTTTAATTTCTTATTAACATCTGTTTCATTTTGTTTAGAAATTAACATAGATGCAATATACCAATCATCATAGTTTCCCGTAAACTCTCTAATTTGTTTAAAATCAACATCTAAGATATTTGTACAAACAGCATTTAAAAAGTGTCTATCATGCGAGATAACTACCATAGTACCATCATGATGTTGTAATTGATTTTCTAACCAACCAATTGTTGCAATATCAAGGTTATTTGTAGGCTCATCTAAGAATAAAACATCAGGTTTTGGGTATAAAACTTGTGCAAGAAGAACTTTGAACTTATCACCACCAGAAATTGATGACATTAAATCACTTTGTTGAGCTGCTGGAAAACCTAAATCTTCCAAGATTTTAGTAATTTTTACATCATATTCATAAGTTGGATCTTCTTCACAACATACGATTTCTAACTCACCTAATTTATCACCGATTTCATCAGTGTACTCTTCTAGGTATAGCTTTTCTTTTTCTTTAATTGCATCGTATAGTCTTTTATTTCCTAAAAGTACCGTATCAAAAATTGAATACTCTTCATATGCAAATTGATTTTGTCCTAAAGTTCCAACTTTTTTACCATTTTGAACTTGAACTTCACCCTCAGTTGCATCATCTTTTCCAGATAATATATTTAAGAAAGTAGTTTTACCAGCACCATTTGCACCAATTAAACCATATCTTTTACCACCATCTAATTTAACATTTATATCTTGAAATAAAACTCTTGCACCAAAAGCTTTTTTAAGGTTTACTGTTTGAACCATATACTTATATTCTCCATTTGTTGATATTCTTTTCTAATTATGTCGCGATTATATCTAAAAAGATTTATTCTAAAGTTAAACTTTATATTGAAAGGAAGCTATAATATACTCTTAATTTAAATTTACTCTATTTTAAGTAAGCTGTAGATAATATTTAGCAATTCTAAGTCTTAAGAAAAAGCAATAAGTATTAGTATTATGATTGGAAACAAGTAAAGGATTATTAAATGACTAACAAAATAGTTTTTGTACTGTTTTTATTAGTATTAAATACTAACGCAAAAGAAATTAACATAGCAGTTGCAGCAAATGTTTCTTATGCAATTAATGATTTAATTAAAGAATTCAATCAAAGAAATCCTAGTATAAAAGTAAATGTGATTTTAGGTAGTAGTGGAAAACTATATGCCCAAATAAGACATGGTGCGCCTTATGATTTATTCATGTCTGCAAATATGAAATACCCTTATAATTTATATATAAAAAATTATGCAAATATTAAACCAAAAGTTTATGCAAAAGGTTCTTTGGCATACTTTAGTACAAAAAATTTAGACTTTGAAAAAGATATAAGAAACTTATTACAAGACAAAAATATAAAACAAATTGCTATTGCAAATCCTAAAACTGCACCTTATGGAATTGCTAGCTTTGAAGCTTTAAAAAATGCTAATATTTTTGAAAACATAAAGTCAAAATTCATTTATGGAGAATCAATTTCTCAAACGATACTTTATAGTATAAATGCAACAGATATTGGTATAATTGCAAAATCTTCTTTATTTTCAAGTAAAATGAAAAATTATAAAGAAAATATAAATTGGAAAGAAATTGATTCTAAACTTTATACTCCAATAGAACAAGGAATTATACTATTGAAAGATGCTAAAAATAAAAATGAGACACAAGCATTTTATGATTTTATTTTTACAAAAAAAGCCAAAGAAATATTTAAAAATTATGGATATCTTATAAATGAATAAATTAGAAGCTAAAGTAACAAGCATAGATAGTCTAGAAAATCTAACTATTGTTCAATTCAAATTTAATGAAACTACCTTATCAATGATGAGTTTAGGACTTTCAAATATTAAAATTGGTTCAAAAGTATTTTTGAATGTTAATTCTTCTCATATAGCAATTGCTAAAAATTTAAAAGGCGAAATAAGCCTATCTAATCAATTTGAATGCACTATACAAAAACTAACTAAAGGTGAGTTGTTAAGTTCTTTAATATTAAATTATCAAGGTAGTATATTAACTAGTATTATTACAACAAACTCTCTAATTAGAATGAATTTAAGACAAAATGACAAAATAATAGCTTTGATAAAAGCTAGTGATTTATCAATACAAGAGATAATAGAATAATGAATTATTTAAATACATTAGAAATTGAACCATTTATTTTATCTTTCAAATTAGCTCTTACAACTACTATAATTTTATTCATAATTGCATTGCCACTTGCATGGTACTTGTCTCAAACAAAATCAAAAATTAAACCAGTTCTTGAAGCACTAACTGCTCTACCTATCGTTCTACCACCTTCAGTTTTAGGTTTTTATCTTTTATATACACTTTCGTTAAATTCTCCTATTGGAAGCTTTTTTGATGAGTATTTAGGTATAAAATTAGTTTTTAATTTTACAGGTCTTGTAGTAGCTTCTTGTTTTTATAGTCTACCATTTATGGTTCAACCAATGCAAAGTGGTTTTGAAAGTTTAAATAAAAACATGCTTGAAGCTAGTTATATTAGTGGTAAAAGTAAACTTAGAACACTTTTTAGTGTAGGACTACCAAATATCAAACCTGCTTTATTAACAGCAATTATAATTACATTTGCACATACAGTTGGGGAATTTGGAGTAGTTTTAATGGTTGGAGGAAGTATTCCGAATGAAACAAAAGTAGCTTCTGTTGCAATATATGAATATGTAGAAATTCTTGATTATACAAATGCACATATATACAGTGCAATTATGTTAATCATGAGTTTTATTGTTTTATTTGGTGTTTATGTATTTAATGCAAAACAGAAAAAAACTTTTATTTAAAAAAGAATTAAAATGATAAAAATAGATATAAATAAACAACTACATGGTTCAAATGGTTCTATGACTTTAAATGTGAACTTTAATATTAAAAAAGGTGATTTTATTGCACTTACAGGACTTAGTGGAAGTGGAAAAACTACTTTACTTAGAATTTTAGCAGGACTAGAAGAATCAAAAGGAAATATTAGTGTTGATAATCAAGTCTGGCTTGATGACAAAAGTTACTTGAATATTCAAAAAAGAGACATAGGTTTTGTTTTTCAAGACTATGCATTATTTGATAATATGAGTGTAGAACAAAATCTTTTATATGTAGAAAAAGATAAAAAATTAGCAAATAAACTTTTAAAATTAACGGAATTAACACAACTTGCTAAAAGAATGCCTTCTACTTTAAGTGGTGGTCAAAAACAAAGAGTTAGTTTGTGTAGAGCAATGATGAATAAACCAAAATTATTACTTATGGATGAGCCACTTTCAGCATTAGATCCATCCATGAGACTAAAGCTTCAAAATGAAATTTTACGTTTACATAAAGAGTTTAATACAACAACTATAATGGTAAGTCATGAACCTAGTGAAATGTATAGATTGGCAAATCGTGTTTTAGTCATACAGCAAGGTAAAATTATTCAAGATGGTCATCCTAAAGATATACTATTAAAAACATCTGGTTCTCAAAAATTTTCTTTTGAAGGAGAAATTTTAGATATTATTAAAACTGATGTAATTTACATAGCTATTATATCAATTGCTCAGCAATTAGTTGAAGTAGTATTATGTGAAGATGAAGCGAAAGAATATAATATTGGAGAGAAGGTAAGAGTAGGAACAAAAGCTTTCTCCCCTACTCTTTCAAAATATAATTAATAATTGATAATTATTTTATAAATTCAACCACATCTTCTAGTTTTTCTCTTAACTGAGTTGATTGTTCATTAAGTCTAAATCCAAATGGAACCACTACAGACAATTGGTATTTACTAGTATCTAAATCTAATATCTTTTCTACTTTTTCTTTTTCAAAACCTTCAATTGGACATGAATCAATTCCCTTAACAGCTGCAGCTGTCATCATATTTGCTGTAGCTAAATAAGTTTGTTTAGAAGTCCATGAATAGACATTATCATCAGTTGACAAAGTTTTTTCTAAATGACTAGCATATAAACCTAAATACATATCCAGTTTTTCTTGGGGCATAGTTCTACGTCTAAATTTTCTTTCAACTACTTCAAATTCTGGTTTTACAGCATCAATAGCTGCTAGAACAAGAATTAAATGAGAACACGAAGTAACTTGTATTTGATTCCAACAAGCAGGTCTTATCTTAGCTTTTAATTCTTTATTAGTAATTACTAAAAATTTCCAAGGTTCCATACCAAAAGATGATGGAGACTTTCGTCCCGCTTCTAAAATATAGTTTAAATCTTCATCTGTAATTTTTTTTGTATCATCAAATACTTTACAAGCATGTCTAAAGTTCATTGCATCTTCAAATGTATTATTCATATTATTCCTTTTATTTTTCTGACAAATTATATTAATAATAAACTTATATTTCTCTTACTTTACTTTTTGTAAGTAATGATATAATAGTTAATCTAGTTACTTTTAAACATCTTCTTTTGCTAACTTATAAATTATTCAAAACTTTTAACTATTTGTTAACACTTAAATAGTAATATGATTTATAAATTCAAAATAGGAATAACAATGATTCAAATAGTAAAAAAACTATTGTTGGTATTATTAGTAGGAACAAGTTTAAACGCAGCTACTTTATTATCACAAAATGAAGTAAAAAAGATAGAAGAGTTAGAACTTTTTAAAAGAGCCCAGATAAGTGTAAAAAAAGCATATGATGTTGAAGACTTTTATTTATTAAAAGTAGTTATACAAGGTAATAGTGACGAACTATATTTGACAAAAGATAAAAAAAATCTAATTGCTGGTGAAATTATCAATACACAAACAGGAGCAAAACTAGAAGTTCCAGCAGATGTATCAGGACTTGCAGGAAAAGAAGCTTTAACTTTTGGAAGTGGTAGTGATGAGTATTTCTTATTTACAGATCCAGAATGTCCATATTGTAAAAAGTTTGAGTCATACTTTCCTCAAATTGAAAAAAATGTAAAAATTAGAGTTTTCTTTTATCCATTAGATTTCCATAAAAATGCAAAAGACATGTCAATGTATATTATGAGCAAAAAAACAAATGCTGAAAAAATTAAAGCAATGTTAAGTATTAATATTAATGATGAAGATTATAAAAATAGAAATTATTCAAAAAAAGAGTTAGCTGAACTTGAAACTAGTTTAACTGCACAAATTGCAATTGCTCAGGAATTAGAAGTTAGAGGTACTCCAGCTGTATTTGACAAAGAAGGTAATAAAGTTTCTTGGCCAAATATGCTTACTAAGTACAAGGTAAAACAATAAGTATTTATACTTATTGTTTTAGTTACTTTTCAATAGAAATATAAATTTCTATTTCATCTTCTTTCGTATAATGTTCAAAATCAATTGAATATTTTCTTTTAAATTCATCATTGTTTTCAAAGTAATCCCAAATTTCTTTCCATGTATCAATTACAACTTGAGGTAATTCGCCTTCTTTTTTAAATACTAGGTATTTTTCATCTTCAATAACTATAGCTTTTTTATTTTTAGTTACTTCAACACCAACAGTAACATCGTAATTACCATTTACATCTGATGCATAATTTGAATAAACTCCATACATTGAACTATTATTTGCTTTATCATGAGTTGCACTATATACATTTTTTTCTGAATAATCATCCCAAAGAGTTGGAATTTTTGCACTTTCTTCATTCATTTCATTTTCGTTATTAGTTGTTACAGTAATTCCTGAGATCATCAGGTTTTTAATTCTTTTTGTTTTCAATTATTTCTCTTTTTTTGTTTTAAATATATTAAGATTTCTTAACGTACATAGGAGTAATTTTCAAAGCCCCAACACCAGGAATTTTACAATCAATATTATGATCAATTGCACTTTCAACTAATCTAATATTTTTGATTTTAGTACCCACTTTAACAACAGAAGAACTACCTTTAACTTTTAGATCTTTAATAATAGTAACATCATCACCACTTCTTAAAGTTGCTCCATTTGCATCTTTTACAGTAAACTCTATATCATCAGCTTCAGTACTTGGAGTCCATTCATGAGCACATTCAGGACAAATTAGCAAGCTTCCATCTTCATAAGTATATTCACTGTTACATTTTGGGCAATTAGGTAATTGTTCCATTGTTTTCCTTTTAAATTATATATTCCCTATGATATCTAAATTCTTGTTATGCTTTAGTGAAATATATCATTCTTCTAATTCTATGATAGAAACTTTCCCACCAATCATTTGTGGTAAATATAATTTATTTGACTTTTCATCAATCCAAAAATCAGCTGCTCCCATAAATGATTCTAATTTTAATACTGATTCTTTTTTTGTCTTTAAATCATATACTCTAATTATTCCAGATTTTTCAAAATTTACCCAATCACTTACATAAACTTTATCTCCAAGTTTATGTACTCCATCTAAGACACCCTCAAATAATCCTAATTTAATTAATTCATTATTGTTTTCTAAATCTATTTTATATAATTTACCTTTTCCATCAAACATACTTTTAGGACTACTGCCAAGTTCAGCCGCATAAAGAATTCCATCTTCATAAAAAAGACCATTTGCTGTTGTAAAATCCATAAGTTTTTCATAAGTTTTATTTGAGATATTTACCTCATAAATTGCTCCAACATCACTAGCCCCTATAAATAATGTATTAGAATCTTTTATTGTAATATCATTTAAGAAGTTTACACCTTTAAAAACTAATGAGAATACTTCTTTCTTTGTATGTAAATCAAAACCTCTTAAAGTATCAATATCGGTTATATATAAAGTATTTCCTATTAATCCCATACCTTTTGGTGCATCTAAGCCATCAATAAAATGTAAATTCCTTATAGTTCCATCTAAACTTAGTTTTGATATAAAACCATCTCCATCTTTTAGTGTTGGTTTTAATTCTTTACCAACATTTGATACATACAAATCATTTTTATTTACAATCATACTTTCTGGTGAACTAAATCCATCTATTGTTACAGTATTTGAAAAACCTAAAACTGCTGTTGTCATTAATGATAATGCTATTTTTTTCATAAAATTCCTTTTTTATTTGTAGGAAAAGTATATCTATTTATTTTGCATTTTTGTTTATCTGTAAGGCTTAATTACTTATCTATTAAGCTAGGATTTTTATTGAATTGTTTTTTATATACTCTTGAAAAATGTGCATGAGTTTTAAAACCAACACTTAAAGCTGCAGAACCAACATCATACCCTAGCTCATGGATTAAAAACTTTCCTTTTTCAACTCTTTTTCTGAGAATCCATTGCATTGGTGTTTCATTAAATACAGATTTAAATTCACTTTTAAAACCACTTAGACTTCTACCACTAAGTTTTGCAAACTCATTAGTACTCAAATCTTTTTCAAAATTACCTTCCATAAAACTTTTTAAATCACTTTTATCTAAAGTCAGATTTTGACAAAAACTTATAAAGTTATCTTTTGATTTAGTGCTTAAAATCAATAACATCAGTTCTTTTAATTTTAAACTAATCAATTCATCTGAAAACTTTGGTTTATCTTCTAAATAAAGTTTTAAAGTATCTGCTGTATTTTGTAAAAAAGAATCTACTTCAAATTTAAATACATTTTTTGTATCAATAGATTTATTAAAGTTAAGTTTAAAAGGAAATTCAGAGATAAGTTTGCGAGTCACATGATGATCAAAAAATATCAATAAACACTCATATTCTTCATCACCAACAACTTCACTCATAATGTATTCACCCTTAGTAATAAAAAATGCTTCACCAGCTTTAATCTCAATATCACCATCAACTGTATGTAAAATCTTTGTACCATGATATACGATATTTAAAAGATTAGAAGGGATAATAAAAGAATGTTTATAATTGCTTTTAAGAGAACAAAACTTTGCCAATACAATATCTTTTGTAATAATACTATCTTTACTATGGTGATCTTTTACGTATTCTAGAGCATTCATTAAAAATACCATTTCCTTATACTTTCAAAATATTTATACGTTAAACACTTCATCCTATTACTTAAAATCTTCGTAACTTTCCATTGCAACTTTAAAAAAAGCTGTAAACACTACATTATCAGGACTGAAAAATTTATCTGTACTTGATTTAGTTTTATCTAAGGCTTTTGGATATTTATCATAATTCATTTTTTACTTGAAAGACCTAAGATATAGCCATTAATATCTTTTATATAAAATTCTCTTTGTCCATACCAAGTAGTTTCAATTTCTTTATAAATAACAACTTTATCTTTTATTTTTAGATACAACTCATCAACATTTTCAACTTCAATATACAAAGTTAAGGAAGCTCCAATATTTTCAAAGAATTCTCCAATATCTTTTTTTAAACTATCACTATTTTGAAACATAATAGATACATTACCTATCTTTAACATTGCCCAAATATAATTAATATCTTTTTTGATTATGGTATCAAAATTAGTTTCTGATTCATCCACTAACATTTCTAATTCAAATCCAAAATTATCTTGATAATATTTTACTGCTGAAGCAATATCTTTAACTGCTAAATTTACAATCATAGATTTCATTATAAAACTCCTTTTATATGTAAGTATACAGTATTATATTACTAATCCTCTTTTAAAATATCAAATTGCTTTAAAGTAAGAGTTGGTATAAATTCTATTATTTCATAATTAGCTAAATTAGCTATATAAAAAGGGTCTTTTCCTATTATTTCATAAAGTTCTTTTTTGGAATTAACTTTAGATAAGATTATTCCACCAGTTCTAGGTTTTTTTCTTCCTGAAGCTATAAAATTTTCATTTTCATACTGTTTATTTAAATATACTATATGCTCTTCAATATATTCATCTACTGTATTAAGAGAAACATTATATGTTATATTTATAATAAACATTAAAACTTACCAATCAGATTCATATAAACTTTAGCTAAACTTTCTACTTCTTTAGTGGTAGTTCTTTCACCAATACTGTGAATCGTATCATTTATTACACCAAACTCAATAGCTTCAATTCCAAAGGCTCCAAAATATCTGGCATCTGATGTTCCACCAGCAGTTGAATGTTTTGTTGTAACTCCTAAAACATCTTTAATTGAAGTCTCCATTGCAAGTACAACTTTTGATTCTTTGTTAGTAACAAATGGATATGAACCTTGAGTAGTACGTAAAGAATAATCTAAATGACCAAATATTTTTTCGATATAAGCTTCGACGTCTTCTTTTTTTGTATTTGTTGAATTTCTAACGTTAAACATTAAATCTAATTTATTAGGTGTTACATTTGTAACTTGCATTCCAGATCTTATATCTGTTAAAACAATTTTACTAGGAGCAAAATATTGATCTCCATTATCTAAATCATGACTTGCAATTTTATTTAAAAGTGGAGCCATTTGATGTATAGGATTTATTCCTTTTTCAGGATATGCAGCATGACCTTGCCTTCCTTGGATTTTTAAATATCCGTTAATACTACCTCTTCGACCTACTTTAATAGCATCACCAAACACTTTTTCACAAGTTGGTTCTGCAACTACAGCATATTGAGGTATAAAATCTATTTCTTTTAAATAATCTAAAGCTTTAATAGTTCCATAAGTTCCTTCTCCTTCTTCATCTGAAGTCATTAAAATTGACAAGGTTCCATCAAAGTTTTGTGCGTGTTTACAGGCATATAGATATGCTGCTACTCCACTTTTCATATCTTGAGTTCCACGTGCAGTAATTACTCCATCTATAACATCAGCAGCAAATGGATCAACCTCCCATCCCTCACCTGGTGGTACTACATCAATATGACCAGCAAAACATAAATGTTGAGGATTATCATTAAATTTTTTATAATATACTCTATTTTTAGTATCCTCTTTATCTATATTAATGCAAGTCCATTCATCTCCTAAATAATCTTCTATAAAGTCAAAACCTCCATCATCGTTTGGAGTTACTGATTTGAATCTTAATAATTTTTGAAAAAGTTCTATAATTGTCATTTTTTTCCTTTAATACTTGATTATATCAAAATTGATATTAGATTAATTATAATTTCAAAGTTTGACTTATAATAATTTATTTGATATTATTCTATTATTATTATAAATTATTATAATAATTTAATAAGGAAAACTTATGAATAAAATATTGCCAGGAATATTAATACTTTTAATTCTTTTTATTACATTTGCAGTTTTTGAAGAAGTTAATAAATTTGACCCAAAACAAAAAAGATTATCATGTCAAGAAAAAACTATAACTTTTGAAAAAATTGATTTTGAACACCCAATTTGGGAAACAAATAATCTTATAGAAACAAATAACTTTGTTATTAAATCAAATATTGAATACTCGAAATTGATGCCAAGTCATTTAATAAATATTTTAACTATAAAGCAAGCAAATGAAACTTTAGACAATGTCATAAAAAAATATATTACATCAAATATACCAAATAATAAAAAACTTATAATTGATTATTATATATATGAAAATGACAAAGAAGATAAAGGAAAAAAAGGTCTTAAATCAAAACTATATGCTGGGTATTTATTATTTGAGTTTAAATTAAATAATAAATTAGTTTATAAAATACAAACAGATTATATGAATATAGATGGAAAAGACATAGAAGAAAGAATGGATTGTGTAATAAAATCTTTTCTATCAATTAAATAAAGGATAAAAAATGAAACAAAAAATATTTAAAGATAAATACTCTATTTTTGAAATTGAGTATAAAAAAGATGAATTAAAATATAAAAGTGTTGATGAAATAATAAATGCATTACAAGTAAAAATTGATGCTCATCCAGTTATTGCATTTATTGCAATTTTTGACCAATATGCTCATACATCTTCTTTAGAAATCGGAGAAGTTAGTGATAAAATTAAAGCTGCAAAAAATATAATATTTTGTTTTGGTAAAGAGCTGCCAACTCCTGAAGTATTAGCAGTTAGACCTAGAAGTATAGGAGTTTGTGAACTTGAAGATTCATATATTATAAATTATTTAGAAGCACCTAATGAAACTGCTAATGATACTATGGAAAAATTTATTAAATCTTTAAAAGATTAAAGGTTACAAAGGTTATAAAGCTTTATAACTTTATTACCTTTGCTCCGAATCCACCTTGACTTACATGTGCATCTGTATATCCAGCAACACTTGGATGAGAATCTAAAAACACTTTAACTGCATAAGCTAATTTACCTGTTCCAATTCCATGATAAACTAAAACTTCATCAAAACCTGCAATCAATGCATCTGATAAAAACTTATCAAGGTTGTTTATTGCTTCATCACTTCTTTGTCCGTGTAAATCTAGTTTCACATGTCCTGTTGAAGGTTTTTGAACTGTTAAAGTAGCTTTAATTGGCTTCTTTTTTAATTTTGGTGGATTCCCTGATTTTTGTAAATCAACTAATTTTACTTGGACTTTCATTCCCATGTCATTTTCAATATAAGCTTTACTTCCTTTTATAGAAATAAGTACACCTTTAGTAGTTCTATATTTTACTCTATCACCTACTTTTAGTTCAACGACATCTTGTACTTTTTCGGTTTTTATTTCAATTGCTTTTTTATGTGCAATATTTAAATGTTGATGTGATTCAGTACTAAGTTTCGCTTTGATTGCTTTTTTAGCCTCATCTCTTGCGTCTTTATACTCTTTTTGTAGTTTAGACTTCTCTGAATAAATATGATCATCTAAAGATTCTTTTTGTTCTTTTAAATTTCTCGATAACCTTTCCATGTTATCAATTTCTTCATTTAGTTTTGTAATTTTTAGCTTGTAATCTTTTTCTAGTTCACTACTTCGTTCTATTAATTCATTTAATTTGTCTTTATCATCACCATAAACTTCTTTTGCTTTTAAAACTACGTTATTTGGAATACCATATCTTGATGCTGTTTCAAAAGCATAAGATTTTCCAATAGTTCCTTGCAAGAATTCATAAGTTGGAACTCTATTGTCTTCATCATAAAGTGCTGCTATTAATTCAACTTCATCATTTGAAGCCATCAAAGCAGCTAATCTTTTATGGTGAGTTGTGATAATTATTTTAATATCTTTTTTAATAAGCTCTTCAATAATTACTTTAAATAAAGAAGCTGCTTCATCAGAATCAGTTCCTAATTCAATCTCATCGACTCCGACAATTGCATTTTTTGTAGAAAATAGTTTTGAAAATTCCTGCATCCTTCCAGCAAATGTCGAAATATCATTTTTAACACTTTGAGGGTCATCTAGTACTGCATTAATAGATTTAAAATTACCTATTTTTGTATCTTGGTGTGCTTTGTAAGGAATTAAATATTTTGAAAGTAAAACAGCGGATAAAATTGATTTCAACATCATTGTTTTACCCCCAGCATTTACTCCTGTAATCATAACAACAGATCTAGTAAAATCTATACTTATAGGTTTAGGATCATGAAGTGCGGGATGTGAAAATTCTACAAGTTTGTTTTCTTTTTTCTTTGTTGGAATTATAAAGTTTTTATCACCAACTTTTGCAAAAAATAGTCTAGCTTGATAATGATCAAATCTATCAAATTCTTTATTAATAAACTTTAAAAACATCAAGTTTTTTTCAAATAAAGAAGTAATCTGTCTACATATTTTTAAAAGAATTTCTTCTTGTTTATTTTTTAAATCATTTTGTTTTTGTTTTAGTGAACTAACACTATGTGGTAAAACATAAAAGAATCCAGAATTTGATCTATCAATTACTGAAGCTTTTAGTACATGATTAAATCCACCACGAACAAGTAATGATTCTTCACCATTTATATAATGAACTTGATAATCTACAAGATACGATCTTACTTTTTGATTATTGATAATTTTGTATAGACTTTGTTTAATCAATTCTTTATTTGTAAAAATTGCATGTTTAACAGAATCAAACTCTGCATTAATTCCATCTTTCAGTTTTGCTCTATCGTCAAAATAATCACATATTTTTTGAATATCTGAAGGTATAATAATCTTATTAATCCATTCTTGAAGTTTTCCATCAAAATTAAATCTTTTTAAATACATAAAATATTTTATAATTTTAACAAATTCAATAATGTCATCAACTTTCAAAATACCTTGTTTTTGAATATGTTGTAAGGGTCCATCTAAGTTCTGTACTTCACTTGGTGCTTTAATATCAAATTTTGATATTTCATTTATAAGTTTATGATGAAGATTAATATCACCTTCTAAGATTATAGATTTTTCACGTGCAAAGAAATTTGAAAATGAATCTATATAGTCAATTAAATCTAGTTTTTTTAGTATTTCTTGCATATTAGTCTATTTTGCTTTTGGTCTAAATGCTTTAATAACATCTTCATTACAAACTAAAAATGGACCTTCCATTAAATCAATACAATAAGGAATTGCAGGAAATACTGCATCTAAACATTCTCTAATTGATTTTGGTTTTCCAGGAAGATTAACTATTAGTGAGCTTCCTCTAAGTCCTGCTGTTTGTCTTGAAAGAATAGCAGTAGGTACAAACTTTAAAGATTCTGCTCTCATTAACTCACCAAAACCAGGCATCATTCTATCACATACAGCTTCAGTAGCTTCTGGTGTTACATCCCTAACTGCTGGGCCTGTTCCTCCAGTAGTTACAACTAAACAACATTCTTCATTATCAATTAAATCTTTCATTGTATCTTCAATAGTTTTTTGATCATCTTCAATACATCTATAAACTTCTTCCCATGGAGATGTTAAATAATCATTTATTGTATCTATTATAGCTTTACCTGATAAGTCCTCATAGATACCTTTACTTGCTCTATCACTAGCTGTTATAATTCCTATTTTTGCTTTCATATATAATTCCTTCATATTTATTTAATTTTGTATTTATAATTTTATTTATTTAAGATATGTCCAACGTTTTTTATAAAATATACTGTTGCATATTTAACAAAAAAATCTTTTGCTTTTTGGGCTTCGATAATTTTATCTTCTTCTCCTATAAAAACTTCTATTTTTACACCTTTATTTATTAATGCTTGTAGTTTTTTTTCATCCCAATTATAATTTATTAATTTATCAAGATCATCATAAGTACCTGGAATAAAATACTTATCACAATTAATGTTAGATGGATATGTAATATTCTTTAAAAAATTATTACAATAAACATCTTCGTCTTTTTTATAAAACATCAGCTGCATTCTCTTATATTTTTTGTCTTTTGTTTGAAAAAAAGCAGGTGAAAAAAGCTGAAGTTTGTCAACACGTACATCTGAATTTAAAACCTCTTCAAAGGCGTTAATAGCTCCATAAGAAAATCCTGAAACTGTAAATTCATTTTTAAGTATATAATCAAAGAAAAGTTCTGATTCATTTTTTAAGCAAAACCCAGAAAAAAAAGTCTTAGATATCATTTAGTGTAATAACCTCGTTTTTTATCATTATTTCTTTTAATCTATTTATTTCACTTGAATTATGAGATAAATCAGCTCTCAAATCATTTTTGACATTGTTTAATAACTCATCTACAGATGTTGCCATTTTATATTTATTTACAATTTCATTAGCAATTTTATCTGCATTTTCCAAGTCTTTGTGATTTATTGCATATTTTTCTTTTTTAATTACTTCAACACCAATAAAACCAGCCAAATCTCTTCTAATATTCTCAATAAGTTCATGATAAGATGGATAAGTTGTATTTAGTTTTTCTACACTTTCATCAAATAAAGCCACTTTGTTTTTTGAGATAAAAGCTTTTGATGCTTGGTAAATTGATAGAATTTCTTTTTGTTTTTCATCTAAAATTTTAATTTGTTTTTTACCAAATTCAAGTTTGTTCTTAGCAATTTCAATATCATCAGAATCTAATATCTTTGAATCTCTTTTTATCATATTTAACAGTGCTTCATTTATTAAAGTTGCTAATGCAGCTGAACTAAAACCTGTAGTGTCAACAGATAATTGTCTAATATTTATTTCATAATTTTTTTCATTTAAATATAATTCTAAAATTTTTTCTCTATCATCAATATTAGGAAGTCCAACATGAAGTCGTCTATCAAATCGTCCTGCTCTTAATAGTGCTTCATCTAATACTTCAACTTTATTTGTAGCAGCAATTACAATAACTCCACTATCCCCTTCAAATCCATCCATCTGTGTTAATAACTCATTTAAAGTAGATTCTCTTTCATCATTTGATGTTCCACTTCTTTTTTTACCAACAGCATCAATTTCATCAATAAAAATAATTGCAGGTGCATTTTGTTTTGCTTTTTTAAATAACTCTCTTACTTTTTTAGCACCCATTCCAACATAAATTTGAACAAAAGAAGCACCACTTTGATAGAAAAATGGTACATCAGCTTCGCCTGCAACAGCTCTTGCAATTAATGTTTTACCAACTCCTGGAGGTCCAATTAAAAGAACACCTTTAGGTAGTTTTACACCATGTTTTAAATATTTTTTTGGTTCATTTAAAAAATCTACTACTTCTTCTAATTCTTCTTTTATTTCAGAAATCCCTGCAATATCTTGAAATGTAACATTTGAACTTACTGCTTGAATATTTATATTTAAATCATCATTTGTTGAATTTGGCTTTATTTGTTGTTCTTGTAAAGAATCGAATGAATTGATTTTATATTGATTAAAATATTTGTACAATTTATCTTTATTAAGTTTTATTAATAAAAATAATAGTAATAATAAAATCCCAATTCCTAAATAGTATAAAGAACTTTGCACACTTGCATTATTATTGTAAAGTGCATATATAACAAGAATTACAAAAATTGTGGCAGATACTGCCATTAATTTAAAATTTTTATCTATAGTTTTTTTATTTGAATTTTGCGACATTGTTTTTGGCCTTTACTTCATAATCATCAATAAATATCCAATCCCCAACTAAGTCAACAGCTGATTCAATTTCTATTTGATTGAAATGTTGATCTAAACCTATATATTTTCCATTCTTTTCTTGTTCTATTAAAATTTCTAATGTTTTATTGTTATCTTTTCTAAAATTAAAGTTTTTTTCTTCAATAATTCTAGTTAATTCGTTATATCGTAATTTAGCAATATTACCTCTAACTTCAGGTTTCATGAGTGCACTTGGTGTTCCATCCCTTTTTGAGTAAGTAAATGCATGAATATGTGTTAGTGGAAATTTATGTAAATTTTCCATAGCTTCTTTCCATATTTCATCTGTTTCACCTGGGTGTCCAACTATAAAATCTGTTCCTAAAGCATAACCATTTTCTTTTAAAAATTCAAAAAGTTCTAAATCAGATAAAACTTTATTTCTTCTATTCATTAATTTTAGCATATCTTTTGATGTATGCTGTAATGCTATATGAAGATGTTTTGCCATAAAAGGTTCATTTACTAATTCTTTAAACTCATCATCAATTTGAATAGGCTCAATACTTCCCATTCTTATTCTTCTAACACCTTTAATTTTAGACATTTTCTTTAAAAGTTTTGCTAGTGACGTATGTTGTTTTTTACCGTATGAACCTACATTAGTTCCAGTTAATATAAATTCTCCAAATCCATTTGAAGCTAATGTTTCAACTTGTTCTAAAATTTTATCTTCGCTATACGATCTGGCATCTCCACGAACATAAGGAATAATACAATATGAACATCTAAAATCACAACCCTCTTGAACTTTTATAAATGCCCTACTTTTACCAATAAACTCTTCTACTATTGTATTATCAAGGTGTTCTAAATCACCTGCTTGGAAGAACCTATCTTCTTGTAATAAAAGTTCATTTATTTTTTCTTTTTCAGAATGTCCAAATAGTGCATCTACTTTTTCTTCTTTAAATAAGCTCTCACCCTTAGTCCAAACTCCACAACCTGTAAATACAACTCTAGGATCATTTCCTGATTTTTTTAAACTATTTATATAACCACGTGCCGTACTATCTGCACCATTTGTAACGGTACAAGAATTAATAACCACTACATCTGCTTGTTTTTCATCTTGAGTTACATCAAAATCTTTTAAATTACTCATCATTACTTGCGTATCAAATACATTTGTTCTACATCCAAATGTTTTAAAATAAACTTTTTGTTTTTCTTTTGTAAAATTCATCTACTTTTTTAACCTTCTATATTCTCTAATTCTTCTGGTTTAACTCTTGGAGCTCTTGATGGTCCATAATGGTTTTCTGTATTATTCATATTTATTTGTTGTGTTGGATATGCAATATGAATATCATCTTCTTTCATAAAAGCTTCTAATATTTCTGGACTAATTGTACTTCTTAATTGTAAAGCTGCATAAGAATTTGTAAGGTACCATCCTGATATAACAATTCCATAAGGTTCAACAAAAGTAAATACTCGTGGTTCAACTCCAGTTGCTCTAAGCTGATACTTACTTCTCATTTTACTTAATTGTTTTCTAGTTATATCTGTGTAACCTTTTGAATAATGCTTTAAAATATCTCTTGAAATTTTTTGTGCTTTTTTATGATTTGAATCAAATGTGATAGTAATATCAATACCATCCCATACAGTTCTTAATCCTGAGTGAGTATAATTTGCAATCATTTCAGAAAAAATGTAGTTATTAGGGATAAAGAAAATTCTTCCTGTTCTTCTATTTACTGTGTACGATGTATATGTAATATCTTCTCTAATTGTGATTTTAAATAGAGATATATCTAAAACATCCCCTACAACTTGAAGACCATTTCTTTCAACTTTAATTCTATCTCCAACTTGTATTGAACCAGAAGTTACAATTACCATCCATCCAAAAATAGACATAAACCAATCTTTTAATGCAATAGCAATACCAGCTGATGCAAATCCAAGGATTGTTACAAGATATGAAACATTATCAATGTATGAGAACATTAAAACCATGATAATCAAAAATACAACTGTAAAGTTTATAATTTTATTTGTCATGTAATAACTCTCATTTTGAGAGAAGTATTTTTTAAGAGCTAATTTAAGTAAAAAAGCAAAAAATGATAAAACTACAATGATAATAAAAATAACTAAACTTTTTTGTATCTGTTCAGATATTTGATTTTTAATTTCTAGAATAACTTGTTCAATTTTTCTTGTATAAACTTCTTCTGTAGTTGATACAATCTCTAAGACCATATTAAAATCTTTTTTTTGTTTATCTAAAAAAGTTATTCTTTCTTTGTATTCAGATTTTTGTTCTAAATTAAAAAGTTCTAAATAAAGAAATAATTCATCAGCAAGCTTTACAGTTAAATCACTAATATCTTTTTCTAAGTTGTTAAATACTTTTTTGTTGTCTTCTAATTTTTTGATTTGAGATAGTGCATTTATAATTCCAAATGGATTACTTATTTCATCATATTTCTCAATTTCAGGAGGATTTATAAAACCACCAATAGGAGATCCCTTATATTCTGCGATAAGCTCTAACTCATTTTCTTTTACTCTAATCTTATTGTACAGTTGATATATTAATTCTTCATCTGCATTTTTTTTCTTATTAACACTTTTCTTTAATAAGGCAAGTTCAGTAGAAATTTTTCTGTAAGACAAATAGTTTGAATACCGTTTTAAAAGTATGTTATCTTTCAAAGAAACATCCATCTTTTCTATTTTTGAAAGAAGTACGTTTATTAGAGAAAGGTTTTTCATATTAATTTCTCTTGATTTTAACTCTTCTAGTTCTTTTTCTTCTTGTTCTTTTAACTCTTTTTGTGCTTCATCGAATTTTTCTTTAATTATTTTTTGATGTATTTGTTTAACTTGAGCTTCATCTTTATTATCAATTATTGTATTTTGAGAAAAAGCAAGAGTAGCAAAAGCAGTAAGACTTAGTGTTAGTAAAAGTTTTTTAATCATCAGTAAAACCGTTTAAAACATCAATTATATCGTTTTTTCTTAATTCATTAGTAATTAAACACTCACCAATACCACGTGCTAAAATAAATTTGATTTTGTTATCTAATGATTTTTTATCTAAGAAAAAATGTTCATAAAAATCTTCTACATCTTTTATTTTATAAGTAGTTGGAATACTATATTTTTCCAATAAATTTTTAACTCTTAGTTCTTCACTTTCCGTCATAAGTCCTAATTTGACAGAAGCAGCATTGGCCATCATCATACCAATACCTACAGCTTCACCATGCAAGAATGTGTTGTAATTTGTTTCATTTTCAATAACATGCCCAAAAGTATGACCATAATTTAAAGCAGCTCTAATTCCGTGTTCTTTTTCATCTTGTGAAACTACATTTGCTTTTGTTTCAACTGATTTTTGTATTGCAATTTTTAAATTATCTTCATCTCTAATATCATTTAGTTCTAACCATTCAAAAAAATCTTTATTGAAAGTAACTGCCATTTTTACAATTTCTGCAACACCTGCTCCAAACTCTCTTTTAGGAAGTGTTTTTAACATCGATGGATCTATATGAACTGCTATTGGTTGATGAAAAGCACCTACTAGGTTTTTTCCAAATTTATTATTTATACCAGTTTTTCCTCCAACACTTGCATCAACTTGTGATAAAAGTGTAGTTGGAATTTGAACAAAATCAATTCCTCTTTGATAAATAGAAGCAGCAAAACCTGTCATATCACCTATTACACCACCACCAAAAGCAACTAACAAGGATTTTCTATCAAGTCTATTTTCAAAACAATGTTCTAAAATAGATTCAATTGTTTCCATGTGTTTAAATTTTTCACCATCAGGAATAGTAACTACACTAAGCTCTTTTGCATTTAGTTTTGTTTTTAAATATTCTAAGTGAAAACCACTTACTGTTGGATTTGTAACTATTACTACTTTTGTATCAAAGTAAAGTTCATTTAATTTATCAATAAAGATTTCATAAGAATTATTATGTGGTAGGTTAATTTTAACAGTCATTTTAAATATATCCATATTATTTTTTTGTATTTTATGTCTATTATATCTAATATTTACTAAAAAATCGGTACCCTATTGCGAACAATTAAAATACTTATAGGAAAAAAATGAATACTCTTTTAAAAATTATTGCTTACATAATAATCATACCTTTATTTACAACTTGGCTTTTATTTTGTGTTTTACTTGCACTCTTAGGTTCAATTCTCCCTAAGAAAGATATATCAATAAATTTAAATGAAGTTGAAGAAGAAGAAACTATTTGTAAAGTACTTAATCGTAAAGGTTTAATGAGTGATGAAGAGTATAGCTTTGAAATAAATGAAGTTGCTATTATGTACGATGAAATTACTTTTAAAGGTTATTTGTTTATTTTAAACCCTATAATTTTCATATTTAATCAGACTAATTTCATGGATAATTTTATCGCATTTTTAGCTCATAAATGGATGGAGATTCATCATTTTGAAAAAACACATAAGCAAGAAGCAAAAACATTTTTTTCGCTAATTGCTAATACTTCAGTATCTATTGCAAAAGGTACTGGAAATTTTTTATATCATTTTTAATTTAATTGTTATTTATTCACCAAAAAGTACATTTTCTTTTTGATGAATCATTTTAGAAGTAAAAAAACTAACAATTAAAATTGTTAAGACTGGTATAAAGAAAAAATAAATTAAAAGTATATCAGGTCTAAAATCCCAATATGAATCAAAAAGTATATTACTAATAACATACGAACCTACACTTCCTAGAATTATTCCAAAACTACTTGCAATAAATGTAATTAAACCAAACTCAATTAAAAAAGAGTTTCTTATAGCTTTGTTTTTAACTCCAATCATCTTTAATCTTAGTATATTGTTTTTTTGTAAATTCATTTGATACTGTATGATTATAAAACTCATTAAAAGTCCTATTACAATAGAATAAATACTCATTTTATCAGTTATATTAGTGACATTTTTAACTAATTTTGCAAAAGTTTCAAATAAGTTTTTTACATCAATTACTGTTAATGTAGGAAAAGTATCTGAAAGCTTTATTAGCATCTGCGTTGCATCATAATCACCTCTTGAAATAGTAGCAAGTATAGTTTTTGGAGCATCACTTAACACTCCCTCTTGTAATATAAAGAAGAAATTTGGTACAAATTCAGTCCATTTTACTGTTCTAATATTTACTACAATACCTTCTAGTTCTAAGCCTAAAATATCAAAAACAATAGTATCATTTAGTTTTATACCTCGTCTGCTTGCATAGGCTTTTTCTACACTAATTTCAATAGGTTTTGAGAAATCTGGTGAGTCATAAATACCAGAGAATTTTCTTCCTTCAACTATCTGTTCACTTTTCTTTAAAGTATTTCTATATGAAAGATTGACTGCCCTATTTTTGAGCTCACTTTGTTCAGCTTTTAGTTCTTTATTTGCATTCTTTTGTGAATGCTGTGTAAAATCCATATCATTTACTTTTATTACACGTCCTCGTATCATAGGTGCAATATTCTCTAATTTTGCACCCATGTTATTTACTTGTGTTTGTATCTCTTTAAGCTGTTCTTCTTTTGCATCAATAACAAAAAATCTTGGTCTATCATCAATACTTTGTGTTAAGGCTGATGACAGAGATGATCCAATTTGTGGGATAAGACTAAAGAATGTAGTACATAAAAGTATTGCTGTAAAAAGTGTTAGAGATGTTCTTCTTTGTCTAACAATATTTTTTAAAGCCAATGATAATGCTAAGTTATCTAAATGCCCAACAAAGTCAAACTTCTTCAAAATTATAAAACCTAGAGCAAAAAATAGTGCAATAATTCCTAGTATTGCTATTGCAAAATAAAGTCCTACAAACTTATTAGGTGTTACAAAATGAGATATTACTAATAAAAGAATAATAAAAGGAATAAAACCTAAAACTATTTTATAAAATGGTCTCTTTGTTCTTTGAAGTAGTGGTAAAATTAAAGGAAGTCCAATACTTAAACTAAGAAGAACTAAAACTAATCCAGACTTTAAAAAGAAAGTATAATCTAAATTTAAATCAAATTTAAAATCTATAAGTTTCTCTATAATTGGTGATAAAAATGAAGCAGATAAAGTCATAAGTGAAAATACTACAACACTAGCTATTGTAACTAATACAAATAAATGTAGTAGATATGTAAGTGTTAAGTTTTTTTTATTTAAACCAAGATCATTTAAAACAGTAATATCTTTTTGATGCTTCTTTAAGAAGCCTGAATAAAGATAAATAAGTCCAACTAGACCTAAAAAGAATGAAATAAGTGAAACTAATGACAAGAAATTTGTAACAAAGTTTAAAACCCGTAATAGCCTATCTCTTCCATCATTTGGAGATAATGCTCTTAAATCTTGATCAATACTTTTTTCTAAAGTGTTTTCAATTTCTTCAAGTTTATCATTTTCAAAATTTTCTTTAAAAAGATAATTTAATTTGTATCTTGCCGTTGAACCAAATTGTAAAAGTTCTGTTTTATCTAAGCCTTCACTGCTTATATAAATTTTTGGCATAAAACCACTAAAACTTATAGCTTTTAAACTATCTTCTTCAATAACTTTTTTGATAATAAAGTCAGCTTTTCCAATTTTTACTTTATCATTTAATTTTAAATTTAAAAGATCTAAAACCTCTTGATAAACCCAAACTTCACTTGAAGAAGGTATTTCTTCACCTTTTGGATAAACATTTTTATCTTTAAATATTAAACCACCATAATAAGGAAAACCTTCATTTAACTTAACAACTTCCATAAGTCTAGCTCTTTTATCACTAGATATCATACTAATAGTGGAAATACCTTGTGCAAAGCTTTTTATTTCAGGTAGTTTACTTTTTATATCTTTGATTTGATCATCATTTATAGGAAACCTAGAAGATACTACAAGATCTGCACCTAATAAAATTTTTGCTTTTGTATCAAGTGAACTTTCCATACTTCCTTTAAAAAATTGTAAATATGAAAGTGAAGCAATTGCTAGGCAAAAGTTAAATATAAATATTAATGAGAAAGATTTTGAACGCGCAAGCGCTTTATAAACAAGTTCTGGTACTAACATTAATTTAGATTTCCTGCATTAAGCTCATAAGTTTTTTCACAACGAAGCGCAACATCTTTTGAGTGAGTTACTAAAATCAAAGTAGTATTATTTTGTTTTATTAACTCAAAAAGTTTATCCATTACAGCAATTCCAGTTTCTTCATCCAAGTTTCCACTTGGTTCATCTGCTAATATTATTTTTGGGTTATGAATAAGTGCTCTTGCAATTGCCACACGTTGTTTTTCTCCACCACTTAGTTGTGACGGCAAGTGATCTAATCTATGAGAAAGCCCTACACTTTTTAAAAGCTCAACAGCTTTTTCTTTAGCGTTTGCAATATTACAAACTTTTGCAGGAAGCATCACATTTTCTAAAGCATTTAAATAAGAAACTAAATGAAAATTTTGGAAAATAAAGCCAATATTTGTTGCTCTAAAGTCATTTATTTCTGCTTCTTTTAAATCTTTGTATGAAACAGAATTTAAGATAATATCGCCCTCGTCTGCTTTAATAATTCCAGAAATCAGTGAAAGAAGTGTAGATTTACCACTTCCAGATTTTCCCATAATAGCAACTCTTTCGCCCTCATTTAAATGAAAGCTTAAATTTTCAAATATTTCAATTTCTTGGGAACCTTGAACATAGGCTTTTTTTAATGATTTTAATTCTAACATTATAGTTTTTCCTTTAAAAATTCAAAAACTTCTTTTGATATATATTTATGACCATCAACATTTGGATGAATCCCATCTCTTTGATTTAACACTTTTACCCCAGCAACTCCTTGTAATAAAAAAGGCATCATTTCTAGGTCATATTTAACTTTAACTTCTTCATACATTTTTCTAAATTGTTCTGAATATTTAGGTCCATAATTAGGAGGGATTAACATTCCCGCAAGTAAAACTTTAGCATTTGCTTTTTGTGCAAACTTAATAATCTCTTCTAAGTTCTTTTGACTTTCTTCAAGATTTAAACCTCTTAAGCCATCATTTGCTCCAAGAGCTATAAATACTATATATGGCTTTTTTTTCAAATACCATTTAAGACGTGAAAGGCCATCACTTGTAGTTGAACCACTAACTCCACCATTTATAACAGTAATATCTTTTTTGAGTTTATTCTTTATTAAAATCTCAACTAGTTTTGGAAAAGCTTCTTCTTTATTTACTCCTAAGCCTTCAGTTAAAGAATCACCCAAAAAAAGAATACTATTTGAGTTTATGTTTTTAGATATATTTGTATTTCCACTAATAATTTGTATGTTTATTAAAAACAGTATTAATATAATTTTTTTCATGTGAAATTCTATCTAAAATGATAATTTTTGTCCACAGTAATTATGTTTAATTAATATAAGCATTTTATTCAGTTATACTCGAAAAAAATATAAAGTTGAACATGAAAATATTATCAAAAAACTCATCATTAGAAGATTCACTAGAAAAAATGACAAAAACATTAGAAAGTGTTGGCTCAAAAGTTACTTTTGCAAAAACGAAACATCCTTTAAAAAACTGTTTTTCAGTTAACTTAAGCTCAAATGACGCACCAAAACATCTCTATTCAAATGGAAAAGGTACTTGTATGGAAGCTAGTACTGTAAGTGCACTTGGTGAATATATAGAAAGATTACAAACAAACAATTTCTTTATAGAATTTTATATTCCAAATAAAGAAGCTTATCCAGATCAAAAACTTTTCTCATTTGAAGAAGAATATATAGACAAAGATTTAGCAAAGTTTTATAATAAAGACAATGCTTTTGAAGCAAAAGATTTTATAGATTATCATAGTGAACATTTTGATAAAATTGTATCTTTACCTTTTGTAAATTTGAATACAAATAAAAAAGCATATTTACCAGTAAACTTAACTCACAATTTATATGTAAGCAATGGACTTGCTACTGGAAATACTCCAAAAGAAGCACAAGTACAATCTTTAAGTGAAATTTTTGAAAGATATGTAAAAATTGCTATTATCAAAGAGGGATACTCTCTTCCTACTTTTCCTAAAGAGGTTTTAAAAAACTTTACTAAACTAAATGAAGATATAAAAGCCTTAGAAGACTTAGGTTATATAATTGAAGTATTAGATTGTTCTTTTAAAGGTAAGTTTCCTGTAACTGCAATTTCTTTAATCAATCCAAAAACATCAACATTATTTGTATCTTTTGGCGCACATCCTATTTTAGAAGTTTCATTACAAAGAACAATGACTGAACTTATGCAAGGTAGAGATTTAGATGATTTAGATGGTTTTGAAAAACCGACATTTGATAAAGAACTAATTCAAACAAACTCAAATATCGAATCTCATTTTATAGACTCAAACGGTAAAATTGGTTTTGAGTTTTTATCTGCAAAAAAAACATTTGAATACACTCCATGGGTTTATAGTGGAATTAATACTGATGAAGAATTTGATTATTTAATGAGCATTATAAAAGAAATGAAAAAAGATGTTTATATAAGAGAATACGATTATTTAGGATTTTATTCTTGTCAAATAATTGTTCCAGGTGTTTCAGAAGTATATCCTTTAGAAGACATGATTTATAACAACACAAATGCTGGTAAAATGATTAGAGATATGGTATTAAAATTTGAAGAGTATGATCCACAAGAAATTTTAAATGAAATCGAAGCTTTTGATAACAATCTAAATGTAGAAAAATATATCGGTGTAATTTTCAAAGAAAATTTCACAATCTGTGATTTCAAAGCACAATTACATTTGATGCTTGGAAACTATGAAGAAGCAATAGAATACTTTGAAATGTCAAATAAACCTCTTAGCTTTCTCTTATCACAATTAACAAGAATGTATTTAGATGAAGTTTCTTGGGAAGATTATGAAGATGCTTTATTTAATGTATTTACTAAAGAAAATGTAGATTTAGCAACACAAATATTTAATGGTGATTGTGATTTTATAAATGTAACTTATCATCAAGATTATTTAAATATTCTTGATTTATATGATAGATTGGCAATTAAAAAACTAGCTATCTAGCTAGTTTCTTAATTTAAGACGAACAGCTAACATGAGATATACCAGCTAAGTCAAAAAACTCCAATGGTTTTAACTTATAAAACTTATTTTCTACTTCTAAAGATTGTTCAGAATATGGATTTGTCATAACTTCTTGTAGTTCTTTGATTAAAGTATACTCGCCAATTTGTGCTTGTTCATAAGCTGGTACCAAAAACCATTCTCTCAAAGTATATTTTGGATTTATTAGTTTCATTTGAATACTCAATTCATCAAAATTAGAATCTTTTATAAGTAATTTCCACTTATCAAACCATAAATTCCAACGTTTTTTAAGTTTTTCATTTAATACAGGATTATAGAAGCATTTTTTAAGTGATGAAATATCAGAAGGGATATTTGAAAGTTCACGGAAGAACATAGTATAATCTACTGTACTTTCAGTCATTAATACTAAAAGTTCATTTAATAACTCTTCATCAAAAGTACTAAGACCTAGTTTTGAAGTCCACATATTTTGCATTTCTTCTTGCATTACTTTTGAAAAATCATTTCTGATTTTATCTAACTCTTCTAAACATTTTTTATTTGAACTTATTAACACTCTTAAAGCAGAATAAAATACATGAAAGTTTTGTTCTGCTGCTTGTGGTTGATTTAAAAATGAAAAATGATCACCACTACTACTCCAAGGTTGATAATAAGGATCAAAGCCTTCAATAAATCCAAAAGGTCCATAATCTAAAGTAAAGCCACCAGCTGCACAGTTATCACTATTGAAATTACCTTGACAATAACCTATACGAATCCAGTTTGATACAAGTTTTGTAAGACGTTTTCTAAACTGCTCTGCTAATAAAACAGCTTTTTCTTCAAGAGTTAGATTCTTATCAATTAGATCTTTATATTCTCGCTCAATTAAATGTAAAACAATTTTTTCTAGTTCTTCTTTTGCTTTTGAATGCTCATTTTTTCTAGCACGACGTGCAAAAAGTTCTACTTGTCCAACTCTTAAGAATGATGGAGCAACACGCGTAGTAATTGCAACTGTTTCTTCAATCATTCTATCAGGATCTTTTGAGTAAGAACCCTTAGAAAACCAAGGTCTTTGAACTAATTCAGTCATTGAAGTATATAAACTCAATGACCTAGATGTAGAAACCCCTAGAGAGTACATATGTTCTTGAGCTAAAAACTCCCGAACACTAGAACGTAAAACAGCTCGGCCATCAGCACCACGACAATATGGTGTTTTACCTCCACCTTTTAGTTGCATTTCCCATCTCTTACCATTAATTACAGCTTCAAGAATAGAAACTGCCCTTCCATCTCCATATCCATTTCCAGTTTGAAAAGGACATTGTTTATAGTATTCATTACCATAAATAGATAAAGCGTAACCACAAGCCCATCCCACTTTACTTAAGGGTTCTGGTACTTTTGAAATATCACCTGAAAACATAGAAATAAAGTCTTTATTTAAAGCTAAGCTATCATCAAAACCTAGTTCATTAAATAATTCTTTACTATGAGTAATATATTCTGGGTTTCTTATTGGTGTTGGTCTAACTGGTACATAATGACCTGAAAAAACTTGTCGAGGTTGATAATCAAGACCATCATCTTTTGATTCTGGATTTTTATTAAGAGTATTCATTAAAGAATAATCTGCAAACTTTGCTAAATCGTCTAAGGTTTTAATAGGCTTTGTATTTTGTTTTATTTCATTCATATAATTTCCTAAAAATTCTATTTTAAATAAGAACTATTTTTATATCATCGTATGATATTTTTTCATCTAGTTTTATATATATTGGTTTTAATTTAATCTTACCATCTTCTGAAAAATCTTCTTCATTATTTACTTCTTTGATTTCTTTGACAGCTTTTTTAATAAGATTGATAGTAGCTAAGTTTGGCATATATTTAGATATATCAAAGTTTGTTTCTTCTGTTTTTAATAAACTTAAATGATTAATAATAGTTGATAAAGAGAAGCCTGCATTTTTTGCTAAATCTTGAAGAGTTACTGAGTTTTCAATTTGATTTTTTGTTTTTATATGATTTGGAATTTTTGCTTCTATTTTAGGTTCTTTACTTAATATCTCTTTTTCTTTATTTATCTCTTTTTCATCTATAGTTCCACCAAGTTTTTGAATATATGATAATTGTATAGCATTTAGTTGATTCTCTTCCAAAGATTCTATTTTTTCTAAAGCTTTTTTTGAAGCTTGTTTTATACGTGGATCAATACTTAATATCAAAGAATCTACACTTAAGGCATTGTCATTAAAACCCATAAGTTTTAAACCTTCAATATTTTTTATTCTTGATAATGCTACATAACCTTGCCCTACTTCAAATGTCTTAGATAAATCTATTTGTGCTGCATCAAGTGTCATACCTTGAGATTTATGAATAGTAATAGCCCAAGCAAGTTTTAGAGGAATTTGAGATATTTTTGCTTGTATTTTTCCTGAATCATTTTCTATCTTCCAATCTTCATATTCTACTTTTACTACATAACCATTTGATAGTTTTACAATAGGTAGCTTTTGCTCATCTTTTGTAAAATCTATCACAACTCCTGTAGTTCCATTTATATAATACTTCTCAGGATTGTTTTTGATAAACATCACTACTGCATCTTTTTTGAGTGTTAATTCTTCTTGAACTAAAGCTGATTTAAATAGCTTTTCTATATTGCTTTTTGCACCCTCACTTGTATATTTAAAAACTTGTGATTTACTATCTATACTTACTAATTCATTATTGTTAATCTTGTCTACATCCATATTATGTGTATAAAGCTTTGTAGGTGTAAAATCTATATCTAAGTCTTTTTCTAATCTTGCATTTAAAATATCATGACTTTTTTGTGATACATTTCCACTTCTTATTTCATCTAATACAAAAATAAGTTGATTATCATCTTGTCTAAACTTTTTTTCCAAATAACAAGTTTGTAAATCCAACTCTTTCCATGAGGGACTTTGCCAGGCAAATCTTTTACCATCATTATTTTTTGATATTGGAGGTAACTGGAAAAAGTCACCTGAAAGTATTACTTGAATACCACCAAATGGATTGTCATTTTGTTTAAATGCTCTTAAGATCTTATCAATAGAAGTAAAAATATTAGGAGAAACCATAGAAATTTCATCTATTATTAATACCTTTAGTTTTTTAAATCTTGTTTGAAGGTACTTTTTTTCTATCAAATTTGATATAAAATATTCATCAATACTATCTCTAATACCTAAGCTAAAATATGAGTGAATAGTCTGCCCATTTAAATGTGAAGCAGCAATTCCTGTAGGTGCTACAATAGTAGGAATAACTTTCCTAGATTTTAAATATAAAACAAATTCATTTAAGATGTGTGTTTTACCTGTACCAGCTGATCCAGTTAGAAAGACATTTTGACCAGTTTTTAGTATTTTGAGAGCTGTTTGTTGCATTTATTACCTAATTTGCTTTTTTATTTTAGATTATAGCGAATATAAACAATGAAAATAAAAACATTACAAATTGTCATTCTTTTAAAGTATTGGAAAAACTTTATATATAATTTCATAGAAATTAAATATTCTTTGGAGATATTATGCAATTAATAATAGGATCACAAGTAAAACTTATAGATGGAGTTATTGAAAAGATTTTTCCTTATGGAGAAGTTTTAGAATTGCTAAGTAAGTTTAAGAACATTTGCACTGATGTAGAATGGACTGTAAATGTACCCCAAAGAGATAAATGTAAGATTATAGAAAATCAAGAAACAATTAATATTAAAAATTTTAAAGCGCGAGATTTTCAACAAGCTTGTGTTGATAAATTTACTCGAACAGCACTTACGGGATTCATCTATGCTCCTACAGGTTCTGGAAAAACAAATATAGCTGCATATTTAATTGCCAAAAGAAATATAAGAACACTTTTTATTGTTCCTAAATACGATTTAGTAAAACAAACAAAGAAAAGATTTCAAGATATATTAGACATAGACCCATCAATGATTGGAGAGATTAGTTCTTCAAAAAAAGAGTTTGGATCGCCTATTTTAATAACTACATGGCAATCTTTAAATAAAGAAGCAACATTAAAAAGAGTTAAAGAAGATAAATACGCACAAATTATTTGTGATGAAATGCACAAAGCTAGTGCTTCTGTATATTATAATGTCGTATCAAGTATCCCTGCTATGTATAAGCACGGTCTTACGGCAACACCATATAGAAACAATGTAAAAAATGAACAAAGACTTTATGATTTAGTTGGAAATGAAATAGCAAGTGTTGATATACTAGATTTATATAAAAATGGATTTTTAGTACGACCCAATATAAGATTTAAAAATACAAATTATAAAATTGATATAGATCAAGAGTATTTAAGAACATTTGATTTTAATATAAAATTAGGGATGCTTAAAAAAAATATAGATAAATCAAAAAAAAGAAAACAATTAATATTAAATGATATCAAAAACTCATTAATACTTGAAAAAAAACAGTTTAATACTAACCAATCTGTTATTTTAGTAAATACTCTAGAATTAGGTCAAATGTTAAAAGAAGAATTATCTTCATCTTTTAATGTTATGTATATTGATGCAAATACAAAAGCAAAAGAAAGAAATGAAATATTTAGTGATTTAACAGAAAATATTATCACTGATTATGTTCTAATAGGAACTTCAAAACTTTTAGGTGAAGGTACTGATATCCCTTCTATTAAAAATGTATTTTGTGCAAGTCCTGCCTACCCTCCTTTTGAAGATACAGCTAGATTGCAACAAATCATAGGAAGAGCTATGCGACCATTTAAAGATAAAACTAGTGCAAATATAATCATATATAATGATGAAACTACAGGCTGGATAAATAAAAAGAAAAATGAAGTTTTAGATATTGTGATTAATAATGTAAAGCCTGTTATTCATTAGAAATATTTATATATTAATCTAATTTTCATATTATGATTTTATAATAATCAACACATCTAGATTTTAAAATCATTATTTTGCTATTATTCTAAAAAATATGGAGATTATATGAATAGCAGAATCAAATCATTTATAGAAAGTAATTTTTTCTCAAAGTTTATAATTTATTTGATAGTACTAAACGGTATTACAATGGGTTTAGAAACTTCTAAAACGTTTATGTTAAGTTATGAAACTTATACTACGATGTTCAATCATATCGTTATTACGATTTTTACTGTAGAGATTATACTTAGGGTTTATATTTATAGGCTTTCTTTTTTCAAAGACCCTTGGAGTTTGTTTGACTTTTTTGTAGTTGCTATTTCATTAGTGCCGACAAGTGGTGGATTTGAGATATTAAGAACTTTAAGAGTGCTAAGATTATTTAGACTAGTTACAGCTGTTCCACAGATGAAAAAAGTTGTCGCAGCATTAGTTAGTGTGATACCTGGTATGTTATCTGTGATAGCTTTAATGACTTTGTTTTTTTATATATCTGCTATCATGGCGACACAACTTTTCAAAGAAGAATTTCCACAATGGTTTGGAACATTAGGCGAATCTTTTTATACTCTATTTCAAGTAATGACTTTAGAATCATGGTCTATGGGAATAGTAAGACCTTTGATGGAAACATATCCTTATGCATGGGTTTTCTTTATACCTTTTATTTTTATTGTAACTTTTATAATGATAAACTTAGTTGTAGCTATTATAGTTGATGCAATGGCTGTATTAAATCAGAAAGAAGAACAACACTTAATAGATGAAGTTCAAGCAAACGAAACACATATAAATGATGAAATAAAAAGCTTAAGAGAAGAAATACGTGAATTAAAAGTTTTATTAAAAGATAATTTAAAAAGGTAAAGTCATGGAACATAAATCTAGTTATGAAGAAATAATTGTAGAAAAATCAGATAAAACATATGAATTAAAAGATTCATTAAAAACCTATGGAATACATTATAACTTTGATGAAAAAGTTTATTCAAACAGTTCTGCTATTAGTGAAAGTATACTAGAAGAGTTAAAATGGTTTTTAAAAAATCATAATATGAAATACACTACAAAAAAAGTTATCGAAAAAAGATTAAATTATAAAATCATAACTATTGATAAAAATAACTTTTTAATAGAACAAGTAAGCAATAACTTAAAATGCTACTATATAAATATTTACATAGGTATGGATGAGAACAAAGTAAATATTTTAGATACTAGAAAATCATTACATTTAAGTGCAAGCCTACCTAAGTTTGAATCAAATGATTACTTATTTGAAGTACTTGAATACTTCTCAATTAATACTGAAAAACTCTTTGAAGCAAAATTTGATGAATCAGAGTTATTTACTATTCTTCCAAATATTATTGATAGTCATACATTACAAATAAGTTTAGAGCAAAAGCTACAAAAATTTAAATTTATGACTATAAAGGACTTATCTTTAAAAAATAAAGGAGATTTCTTATGTAATTGCGTTCCTGGATTTTTTCCAGAAACTGAGTTTAAATTAGTAGGAAATAAAATACTTAGTTCATACACCCAAAACTTTCTTTCTTCTAATCAAGAAAAAAAGATATGGAAATATTTGTATAAAATAGAAAATAGAAAACATATAGGAAATAAAAAAGAACCTACATTATTTGAATTATTTAAAAATGCAAAAATACCTGTAAAGGACTCATCAGGAAATGAATACTTTGGAAGAATAAGTTCTATAAAAGAAGTTCGTGGTAAATTAGAAATAAAAATTACAAATGGAATAAATGAAACTCTTGCTCCAAAACTATTTGATAAAGAAGAATTATTCGATTTTATTAAAAATTATAGATAAATAAAAGAGTATATATTGGCGACCCCAGCAAGATTCGAACTTACGTATCCAGGAGGAAATCCTGGCGTCCTTGGCCGCTAGACGATGGGGTCAATTAAGCTTAAGAGTATATAAAAAACTTGTTTGATTTTATCTTAAAAAAGTGTCTTTTGTTATTAACATATATTTCTTTTCTAATGAAGTATCAAACTTCAAAGAAGCGGCTTTTAGTTTTTCATATGAAATATCAGGATTATCATCTTCCCAAGTTATTTGTACAAAAGTAATTGTCTTTCTATCGTAAGCTATTAAATCTATAGAATTATTATTATCCCACCAAGAATCAATTGCAATAGGTGTATATTCAAATATATCACTTTGTTTATTTTTAATCGTTTCTTTTACAAAGATTTTATACGACGGAAAAACTACTTTATTTATAAACTCTTCTTGTATCAAATCACTTATTTTATTTATATTTCCTAATTGTAAGTCAAGAAAATTTGGGTATATACAAGAGAACCAAAATTTTAAAGTATTATCTTTTATCTCATATCTTCCAAATTTTGATACTTTTTGATTATCTCCAAGAGGAATAATTCTTTTTATAATCATCATATCTATCAGCTTTTGTAAATATCTAGTTAAATGAGTTGATTTAAGCTCTAAAGAACGTGCAATATCTCCAATTTTTGTATTTCCTTTTGATATTGAATACAAAATTGAAGAGTAAGTTCCAATATCACTTATTTCATTTTTAAGAATACGAATACCATAATCAAAAAAGTATGAATCTCTAGATAAAAAAAGATTTTTAATATTGTTTGATATATTGATTTTAGGATTGTAGTATTTTATATTTGTAGATATTGTTCCTAAAATAGAATATATATAAAGCTGTTCTAGTTTATTTATTTGAGGAAATAATTCTTTGCTTTTTCTAAAGCTTAGGTACTCAAGATTTATTATTTCATTTGATATGCGTTCTAGGTTATTTTTATAAGAATCACTAAAAAGTAAAGATGAAGTTACTATTATCTGTATATTTTTATTTTTTAGACTCTTTTTCCAATATTGTATTAAATCTTCTAGAGCATTTTTATCAACTTTTATAATATTTTGAAAGTCTTCAAAAACAATCACAAGTTTTTTCTCAATACTTTGTTCATTTAATAGCTCAAGGATGTCCATAAAAGAACTAAATAATGAAGAGCTTATGTCTGTATGATTGAAGTGTTTATTAACTATATTGGCCATTTGGGAAAAGAAATGATTAGGTATCATTTCATAATTTGTAAGATATATATTTTCTTTATCTTTTATATATTCTTTTACTAAAGATGTTTTTCCGACATTTTTAGAAGCAAAAATAAAGTCAATAGCAGAGTTTGCTCTATTAAAACTATTATTTAGACTTTTTAGTTCTTTTTCTCTTTGAAAAAACATATTTATTCACACTTTCTTTATCTAATTTTCTTTGTTTTATTTTTACTTAATATATAAATACTTGATGAAATCTTTTCACTAAATCCATCTTTTGTATAGACAATAATATCACAACTTTTCAAAGCAAAATCCATTTCAAAGTTTTTTGAAGTTAAATTTGCTGATGTAGAGTATAAATTACTAAACTTAGATATAAAAGAATAAAACTTATCTTCTTTGGGAATAACTCTAAATGACTTTTTATTAGGGTAAATAAATGTAGTTTTTTTAGAATTTCTAACTCTTTTTCGAAACTTTTTAGGAATTCTAGTATTTTCTTGTAGTGTTTTAAAAGAATCTACTGTGTGAAGTATTTTTTTTGATTTTGGTCTTTGTTTTACAACAGATAAACTCTCATCACTTGAAGATGAGAATCCAACTGTTGTATCTGTTTGAACTAGATAAACTAGTGATGAGTCCATAAAAAAGTTTAGTCGTTTAAGAACTCTTGGATTGATTTAACACCTAATCCATTTTTCTTTTTTAATACTGTAATAGATTCAACACAAGCAAGAGCAGCTGATGCTGTCGTCACATAAGGAACATTCTCTTTTAATACTGCTCGTCTAATATTTTTACCATCATCTTTTGATGATTCTTTTCCATCTGATGTATTAAATGCTAAAGCAATTTCACCATTTGTAATTGAATCTGTAATATTAGGACGACCTTCAGAAATTTTAAGAACTTTTTCACAAGCAATTCCAGCAGCTTCAATAGCTTTGTGAGTCCCACCAGTAGCAACTACAGTGAACCCTTCATCTACTAAACCTTTTGCAATTTTAGGAGCAAATTCTTTATCTAAATCACATAATGAAATAAATACTTTTCCGCTTAATGGTAAATCATTTTTAGCAGCACTTTGTGCTTTTGCATATGATTCTCCAAAGCTATCTGAAATACCCATAACCTCACCAGTTGATTTCATTTCAGGTGTTAAAATCATATCTGAACCAGATAATTTATTAAATGGGAATACAGCTTCTTTAACAGCTACATGATCTCTTAAAATTGGTTTTAATACACCATTTCCTTCCCAAACTAAATCAAAGTTATATGAAGATAAAGCATCTCTTAAACTTTCACCCCACATAACACGAGTAGCAACTTTTGCTAATGGCATACCAGTTGCTTTAGATACAAAAGGAACTGTTCTAGAAGCTCTTGGATTTACTTCAATTAAGTAAATTTGACCCTTATGAATTGCATATTGAACATTCATTAAACCAACAACACCTAAGTTTAGAGCCATTGTTTTAGTTTTTGTTTCTAATTCTTTGATTAACTCATCCGAAATTGAAATTGGAGGTAATGAACAAGCAGAATCACCTGAGTGAATTCCAGCTTCTTCAATATGCTGCATAATTCCACCAATATAAACTTCTTTACCATCACAAATACAATCAACATCAAGTTCAATTGCTCTATCTAAGAATTTATCAATTAAAACAGGTGCATCATTTGAAACAGAAACCGCTTCATCCATATATTGTTTTAATTCTGCTGTTGAATAAACAATTCTCATTCCTCTTCCACCAAGTACAAATGAAGGACGTACTAATACTGGATAACCAATTTTTTCAGCAATTTCAATAGCTTCAGTTACTTCAACTGCTGTACCATTTTCAGGTTGTAATAATCCAGCTTCTTCAACAAATTTTGAGAATTTTTTTCTATCTTCAGCTAAATCAATAACAGCTGCAGTAGTTCCTATGATTTTAGCGCCTGCATCTGTTAAAGCATTTGCTAATTTTAGTGGAGTTTGTCCACCAAAGTGTACAATAACACCATCTGGTTGTTCTTCTTCAATTACTGATCTTACATGTTCAAAGTCAATTGGTTCAAAGTATAAAACATCAGAAGTATCATAATCTGTTGATACTGTTTCAGGATTACAGTTATACATAATAGTTTTAACACCCATTTCATTTAAAGCAAATGAAGCATGAACACAACAGTAATCAAACTCAATACCTTGACCAATTCTATTTGGTCCTCCACCTATAATCATAACTTTCTTTTCATCCGATTGTGGCTTTTGTACTTTTGGTAACTTCGTAATATTTGTAGTTGAATAAAGATATGGAGTTAATGCTTTAAATTCAGCAGCACAAGTATCAACTTCATTATATTCTAAGTTTACATCTAAAGTTTTTCTAGCAGCATAAACATCTTCTTCAGTTTTAGAAATTAGTCTTGCAATCATAACATCAGAGAAACCATTTGTTTTTGCAGTTCTCATAGCTTCTTCATCACTTAAAATAGATTCAGTCATTGAAGCTTCAATATTATAAATTTCTCTAAATTTAGTTAAGAACCATGGATCAATTGCACAAAGATCGAAAATCTCTTCATTTGTAAGTCCTTGTCTCATCCCATCCATAACATATAATGCTCTTGAGTCATTTGGTCTTCTAATTTCTTTTTTGATTTTTTCTAAATCACTTGAAATAGAATCAAATCCACAAAGACCAGTTTCAAGTGAACAAAGTGCTTTTTGCATAGACTCATTAAATGTTCTACCCATAGACATAACTTCACCAACAGATTTCATAGCAGTTGTTAATGTAGAGTTTGCTTTAGGGAATTTTTCAAAAGTAAATCGTGGAATTTTTGTAACAACATAATCAATTACAGGTTCAAAAGAAGCTGTTGTACCTGTAATATCATTTTCAATTTCATCTAAAGTAAAACCAACAGCTAATAGCGTTGCTACTTTTGCAATTGGATAACCAGTCGCTTTTGATGCAAGTGCAGAAGATCTTGAAACTCTAGGGTTCATTTCAATTACGATCATTCTTCCAGTTTTTGGACAAATTGAGAATTGTACGTTAGATCCACCCGTATCAACACCAATTTCTCTAAGAATTGCAAATGATGCATTTCTCATATCTTGGTATTCTTTATCAGTTAAAGTAAGTGCAGGAGCAACAGTAATACTATCACCAGTATGAACACCCATTGGGTCTAAGTTTTCAATAGAACATACGATAATACAGTTATCTTTTTTATCTCTGATAACTTCCATTTCGTATTCTTTCCAACCAAGCATAGATTCCATAATCTCAATTTCATTAATAGGAGAAGCATCAATACCAGCTTCTGCTAATGCTTTAAACTCTTCCATATTATATGCAACACCAGAACCCCCACCTGCAAGTGTAAATGAAGCTCTAGAAATTACTGGGAAACCAATATCTTTAGCTACTTTAATAGCTTCTTCAACAGAATATGCATTAGCACTTTTTGGTAAATCCATACCAATTTTTATCATTGCATCATTAAAAAGTTGTCTTTCTTCACCTTTTTTGATAGCATCAGGATGAGCTCCAAGGAATTGAATACCTTCAAGCATTCCTTTATCGTACATAGAAGTAGCAACATTAAGTGCTGTTTGTCCACCCATTGTAGGAAGTATTGCATCAATATTTTCTTTTTTGATTATTTTAGCAACCATTTCTTCAGTGATTGGTTCTATATAAGTTCTATCTGCAAACTCTGGATCTGTCATAATAGTAGCTGGATTAGAATTGATTAATACAACTCTGTATCCTAGTTCTTTTAAAGTTTTAGTAGCTTGTGTACCTGAATAATCAAACTCACAGGCTTGACCAATTACAATAGGACCTGAACCTATTAGTAAAATTGATTTTATATCTTCTCTTTTTGGCATAAAAATTCCCCATATATATTTTTATAAATTTGGAGATTATATCCTTAAAGTGCTTAAAATTCGGTTATGTGAAATTAAAACAATTTGTCTTTTAGAAATAAAATAATTACTACAAAGACCATGAAAAGCAGAAGATCTAAAATAAAATGTTTATTTTCTTTTAGTTGTGTTTTACTACCAATTACTCCGTAGTACCATTTTTTATTCATTCTCTCATTGACAATTTGGGTTAAGTTTTCCATTCCTTTATCACTTAAAAAACATGTTTTACCAATGACTTGAATAAAAAGGTATATTTGAATTAAAACTAATAAAGACAACCAATCATACTGTGTATAAAAATATGCATATGAAATCAAAAGTGTTGATACAATACCAAATAAATAAAAAAGTACAACTGTTCTTAGTAAATAGTTTAATTTTCTTCTTTGAAAGAAAAATTGACTATATGAAAAGAGTATTAAAACACTTGTTATTCCACTTGCTTTGTTTTCACCCATATTAATAAATAAGATGTAATAAGTTAAAACAATCAAAGGGATTAATAATAAAGTTGCTACATACCAATTTATACTTTTATTAAATACTTTTAAATTAAATAGCATTTTAGAGATCCTTTTTTTCTTATTATTTTCAGTAGTTAAGAAGTAGGAAGATTAAATCTTTTAGTATCTAAAACACCCTCACTATCAAAAGACAAATAGTATAAAATATCTTTTTTTACTGCTAATCCAGTTAAGTGTCTAATTGCAAGGTTTGCTTGAAGTGAAGCTATGTGCATAACTATTGGACAAGCAATTCCATTTGGTTTTCTATCATTTATTTGAAATACTGCTTCATAAGAAGCTTTTTCAAAGAAACAAACTTGACCATGGAACTCTTCAACTGAACCATATATCCAAGGCTGTTTTTTACTCATACAGTATTCATTTATAGCAGCTCGTGTAGGAAGATTATCTGTAGCATCAATAATTAAATCAAATTCTAAACCTCTTTTGGCAAACTCTTCAAAACCTTCAATATAAGCTGTAGCTTTTGTATATGGACATCTTGATTGAACTAGTTCTTTTAAAACTTCACTTTTAAATCTTCCATCATCACCAACTTTAAAACCTATTTGTCTATGAATATTATGAATACCTACAACATCAAAATCAACAAAAGCAAATTCTCCAATACCAGAAGCACCAAGAGCAATAGCTAGTGAACATCCTAGCCCTCCACTTCCTATAATGGCTACTTTTTTAGCTTGCAAAGAGTCTTGCGTTTCTTCACCCCAAAGTTTTATTTGTCTATTAAAAAATTCATGTGATTCATTCATATTTTATTCCAAGGTACTAGAGTAAAAACCCTAATTTATTTAGTTTTTTTCTTGTGTTGAGAATATAAGTTTTGCTTTATCTAAAAGTTTTTGTGCATCTTCTAGTTGTTTGATACCTGTTTTATATACTTCAATAGAATCACTTAGTGTAATTTGTGGGTTTGATAACTTTTCTAAAAGTTGTTTTGCTTCTACTATTTTATCTTCAAATACTAATTTTTCTGTGTCATTACTCATTTATTTACTCTCCAATATATTTTTTGTGTATTCTGCAAACTTATCAACTTCAACTAGAAAAGAATCGTGTCCTGATTTGCTGTTTATAAGTTTGTATGTTACTTGGTCTTCTTTGCCTAGTTTTATCATAATATCTCTTATTTCTTCCATTTCTTCAGGGAAAAATAACATATCATCTTCAAAAGCTATTAAGTGCAAATTACACTTTAATTTGTCAAATGAATCTTCTAATTTATCTTTATTTCTTCCTGCATCAAAAATATTCATTGTTTTACAAATATAAAGATAAGACAAAGGATCAAATACCTTTGGAAAACTATATGCGTTGTATTCTAAGTATCTTTCAACTTCAAATCTACCAAATAACTCATAAAGCCCATCTTTATTTGAGTATTCTCTTCCAAATTTATTATTGAATAAATTTGGACTTAAATATGCTATTAATCCAGCCATTCTACCTATTGCAAGTCCTGGTAAACCATTTGCTTCTAAATCTTCTTTTTTATAATTCCCATTTTTAAATATAGGATCATGTCTTATAGCTTCTATTGCTATTTTATTTATCGCAATTGCCCAAGGTCTTGTATATGCTGTTGTTGCCATTGCAATTACTGTATCTGTAAATTCTGGATATTCAATAGAATAACAAAGTGCTTGCATTCCACCCATTGAACCACCAATTACAGCAACTGCTTTTTCAATTCCTAACTTTTTATATAAAGCCATCTGAGCTTTAACAATATCAGATATTGTTAAGATAGGAAACTTAAGTCTATATTCTTCTTTTGTAGATGGATCTATACTCAAAGCATTTGTAGAACCAAATGTACTTCCTAAGTTATTTGAGCATATTACAAAGTACTTTGTCGTATCTACAACTTTTCCATCACCAATAAATTTGTCCCACCATCCAGGTTTCGCTTCATCACCATAACGACCAGCTGCGTGATGTGAACCTGCTAGTGCATGACATATAACAATTACATTTGATTTATCTTCGTTTAATTCCCCATATGTTTCATACACAAGCTCATAAGATTCTAGTATTCGTCCACTTTCTAAATGTAAGCGTTCATCAAATTTCTGGGTTTTTGTTTCTATTTTCAAATTTGTTCCATTATTATTTTATAGTTTGATAATATCAAAAGTTAGGATAAGACTTGCTTTTACTCTTAAACTACATCGATAATATTAAGCTTTCTTAATTTCTTCTAAGTCTATTTTCATAATCTCTTGCCATTTATTGTCAGGAGACCATTCTTCAAACATTGAAATATTGATATCATTAAAAGGTGTATTTAAAATATACTTATGATAAAGATACATAAAAGCTGTAACTCTATAGTTTAAAGCACAATGTATCCATACTTTATTTGCTCCCAAAGCTTGTAATGTATTTAAAAAAAGTTTTACATCTGAGGGTTTTGGATTTTCAAAATCTACTGGAATATGAAAATATGCCATTTTTAAATCTGTTACTATTTTATCTTCATTTTCTATTGAATTTGAAGCGTTATGAAGTGCTAGGTTTATAACTACATCAAAGTCATTTTGTGCAATTACTTTAAACTGTTCTTCTTTTGGTTGTCCTGATGTTGATATTAATTCATTAATTTTTATGTAGTTTAGTATATTTTCCATTTATTTCCATTGTTTATTATTTATTTTTCAAATTATACTATGATACAATAAGAAAAAATTTAAGGTACAAATAAATGACTATGATTATGGCAAAATCAAATGAAGCTATTGATGCTTATAAACTTGTAAGAGGCTTACAAGAAAGATTTGTAAACAAACTAAATAACTTAAGTAAAACAATAGGCGAAAACAAAAATTTTGAAGAAGTAACATGGCTAAGAGATGAAGGAATTCACGGTGGTGGTTCTAGGTTTGAAGCAAGAGATAATGTTCTTTTTAACACAGCAAGTGTAAATGTATCTCAAGTACATTATGATGAAGATGATACAAAGAGACTTCAAAGTGCAAGTGCAATCTCGACTATAATTCATCCTAAAAACCCTAATGTTCCATCTATTCATATTCATATTTCTTTAACTCAAATAAAAGGAAATGCTTCATATTGGCGTATAATGGCTGATTTAAATCCAAGTATTCAAAATATAGAAGATAAAGAAGTATTCGTTAAAGCTTTAAAAACTCTTTCTAAAGATACTTTTGAAGAAGGTATTAAACAAGGTGATAAATACTTTAATATTCCTGATTTAAATAGACACAGAGGTATTTCTCATTTTTATTTAGAAAACTATAAAACATCAAATATCAAAGAGGATTATGATTTTGCTAATAGTTTTGGTGAGGGAATAATTGATACTTACATAAATATTATTACAAATGCTTTTGAGAAAAGAAAAAATATTTTAGAAGATGATAAAAAGAAGCAACTTAATTATCACACATTATATTTATTTCAAGTATTAACACTAGATAGAGGTACAACTTCAGGACTTTTAATCCATAATCAAAATGATGTAGGAATTATGGGTTCACTTCCAACTTTTGTAAATAAGGCTTTATTAGAATCATGGCAAGAAAAAGCTACAAAACCACAAGATGAGTTAGTATCAAATTTAGTAAAATCAATCAACGATGATGGAAAAGTAGATACAACAACAAAAGAGAAACTTGCACAAGTAGTTCGAGAACATTATAAAAAGTATCCAGAAGCTTTGAGTATGCAAGCTAGTGGAAATATTGTTCCATCAACTGTATCAAATCATAAAGGTTAATAATGGCAATTTTTGGTAATTTACAAGAGCTAAGAGAACAAGTTTCAAAAGAAGCGTTCCAAATAGCTTTTGATTATCTAGAAAGTATTACAAATGAATTTTTAGATATTAAAGATGGCGAGTGTATAAAAGAAACTATAATAGAAAATATTTTTGTTCTAAAACAAGCATATAAGACAAAGAATAGAGAAGATTGTTTTTTTGAATCTCACAAAAAATATATTGATATACAATTCATGGTAAAAGGTGAAGAGTATATGGACGTTACTGATGTAGAGTCTTTAGAGATTCAAAATGAATATGAAGAAAGAACAGATTTTATCAAATATAAAGGAAAGAAAGAAGGAACATCAAAGCTTCTTATCAAAGAGAAATGCTTAGCCATTTTTTATCCAAGTGATGCACATCAACCATGTATTAAAGTTGATAATGAAGAATTGATTTATAAAGCTGTTATAAAGATACCTGTTTATTTAGGATAGCGTTTAATTTTTGAATAATTTAAATCTTCCAATGATTTATTTTTTTTTGGTTTAAATCTTTTTTTGTATATTCACATAATTGTGGGAAAAAATCTAGAAAATCTTTTTCTAGTTCTTTTATATTTATTTGAACATCATCAAAATATTCAGAAGCACTTTCCCTTTTTAGTAAACGCTCAGACAATCTTAAATCCATTCTTTTAAATGAAATATTTAAATCTTCTAAAGTATGATATTTGTTTAATAAATCTTTATTTATGAGATTATTTACAATATATGATGCATTTTGAGGTAAATACTCTAAACTATTGCTAGCTTTTAAATAAAAACTTCTTGTAAATTCATCAAGAGGAATATGTGAGTATAAATCCCAATTTTTTGTAAGAAAATAATCATAAGTCAAGTCAATAATTACAGGTTTTAATAAACCTTTTTCTCTAAGTCTTTTTTTACTTAATTTCACAATATCATGTGAATCAGTATACCTATCAATTTTTATATGTGTCTCCATACCTTTTTTTATAAAAATACTTGCATTATCCCAAGTTCTAGCTTTTAAAGGATCAGCAAGTATATTTCCAATTTTAAAATCTACGTGATCTTCAGATAAAAAAGCATGTGCTAACCAATTCATTAAATTCCTTTTATAAAATTTACTTTATATTAATAAACTTAAATGACACTAAAACAAATCTTTATACATTATATTATATACTGCGATTACTAATTTAAAGGAATTTATTTGAACGTAGATATTACAAAAATAGCTAATGTGATTTTATACATGTTACATAAAAAAGTTGACCACTTAAACGATAAAAAAGTATCAATTATGCTTTTCTTAATGGAATATAATCATCTAAAATTTTGTGAAAAAAAGATATTTAATGAAGAGTATATTAAAAATTCAAGAAACCCTGAACCAGTACTATTAAGTGAACTTTTTGATGTAATTGCAAATAATGAAGATTTAGAAGAAGATGATGAAAGACTTTATTTCATTCAAGAACTTTTAGATTATTTAGATATTGAAGTTGTTGAAAGAAAAAAGTTTGCTGAATTAAAGTTTATTAAAATGGAAGAAGAATTTGATGAATCAATTTTCAACGAAGATGAATTAAAAACAATTTATAAAATTGTAAGTGAACATAAAAGTACTAGCCCTAGAAATATTGCAAATGCCTGTTTTCAAATTGATGATTTAAGAAAAATACAAAATGGTGAAATTATTATTTAAATAAATAATAACTAAACAAGTAAGGTAAAATATGTCAATAAAAGAAAATCAAAATGTTATACTAAACTATGAGTTAAAATTAAACGATGAAATAATAGATAGCAATATGGATAAGGATCCTATATCGTTTATATATGGTTCAGGACAAATAATTAATGGTCTTGAATTAGGAATAAAAAATATGATTGAAGGTGAAACAAAAATCATAAAAGTAAGTGCAGAAGATGCTTATGGAGAATATGATGAAAAACTTTCTGAAGTTTCTGATATTAATGAATTTGATGGAATCGATCTAGAAATAGGAATGGTTTTAGAAGCAGAAAATGAAAATAAAGAAATTTTAAGAGCTACTGTAACAGATGTTACTAAAGAGCATGTAACAGTTGATTATAACCATCCATTAGCAGGTTGTGAATTGGAATTTAAAGTTGTAATTAAATCGATTATTTAATATTCTTAGAAAGAAAATAATAATTAAATACAAATACCTATTTTTAAGTATCATATAGTAAAATACACAAAATTTAAATAGGTATCAAATATGAAAAAACAAACTATTGCATATCAAGGTGTTGATGGAGCTTATTCTCATCTTTCTTGTAAAAATGTATTTCCTCAAGCCCAAACAATTGCATGTCAATCTTTTAAAGAAGCTATGTATCTAGTTGAAACGGGATCTGCAAACTTTGCTATGATACCAGTTGAAAACTCAACTGCGGGAAGAGTTGAAGAAATTTATAGACTAATTCCTAAAATGGAATTAACTATTATTGATGAACATTTTGAACCAATCAAACACTGTTTACTAGGTATCAAAGATTCTAGTTTAAAAGATATTAAATATGTATCCTCTCATCCTCAAGCACTTGCACAATGTCTTGGTAATATTACAAAAATGAATATACAAGCTATTGCAAAATTTGATACAGCAGGTGCAGCGCAAGAATTAACTCATATAAAAGATAATACTCACGCTGCTATTGCTTCGAGTTTATCAGCAGAATTATATAACCTAAATATATTAGATGATGATTTTGGGGATCATCATGGAAATACAACAAGGTTTCTAATTCTTGGCAAAAATAACAAAATACCTGAATATAATAAAAATGAAAAATATATTACATCTTTAGTTTTTGAAGTAAGAGATATTCCATCTGCTTTATATAAAGCTTTGGGTGGATTTGCAACAAATGGTATAAACCTTATAAAACTTGAAAGTTACTCTCTTCCTGGAAGTATGAATGCCAGTCAATTTCATATAGATATTGATGGACATATAAGTGAGAGAAGAATGCAGTTTGCTATTGAAGAGTTAAAGTTTTTTGCTAAAGATATGAAACAATTAGGTATATATAAAAAAGATTTATATAGAGATATCATGGAAAATTTTAAAAATTAGATACAAGGAAAAAATAAAATGTACAATCCAATATCATGTGAGTTTTTTGATCAATTAAATGTAGCAATGCAAAGAAAAATTCCTTCAACTATTATCTATTTAAAAGATAATGAAATTAAAAAAGAAACTATAAAGGGAATTGTTAAAACTATGGAAGTAATAGATGGAATTGAATTTATGGTTTTAGATTCTAATATGAAAATAAGATTAGATACTGTTCTTACTTTCAATGGAAAAAAACATAGAGAAGAGTAAAACTTTATTAAAGGTTTCTAATCTCTTATTCTTATATAAATATGTACATTATCAGAATCATCATTAAATTTTCTTTCATCTATAAGAATATAATTTAAATCTCTAATAAGTTTTCCTAATTTATCATAGCCATAATTTCTAGGATCAAAAGAAGGATGTTTCTTATTTATATAAGCTCCTAAATTTGAAAGTCTTGCCCAACCGTCATCTTTGGATACAGCATTAATTGCAGAAATAATAATAGGTCTTAATTTTGGACTATTAGATTCTTCTACTTCAACTGTATCCGTATCTTTTTTCTCACGTAATATTTCAGTAAATACAAACTTATCACAAGCAGCAATAAATGCATCAGGAGTCTTCTTTTCACCAAAACCATATACTATTAGACCAGACTCACGAATTCTTGTTGCAAGTCTTGTAAAGTCACTATCTGAAGAAATTAAACAAAATCCATCTAAAGAATTTTCATGCAAAATATCCATAGCATCAATGATTAAAGAAGCATCAGTTGCATTTTTACCTTGAGTATAAGAAAACTGTTGAATAGGTTGAATAGCATGTGAATTTAAATGCTCTTTCCATTGTTTTAAATTTGGAGTAGTCCAATCACCATATGCTCTTTTTATACTAGCAACTCCAAATTTTGCTACTTCTGCAAGTAGTTCAGCTACGACTGAAGCTTGTGCATTATCTGCATCAATTAAAACGGCTAATTTCATTGTTTTATTATCTCGCATTTTTATCCTTATATTCTATATATATCTTATCTAGTTAAGTGTTAGTTTATACTTCAAAATTAATATTTTAAATGAAAAAGAATTTGATTTATAGGAAGTTATAAGTAATAGAAGTTGGATAATAAACTCCAACTTCTGAATTAAGTATATGTTTTATTATTTTGAAAGTGCCGAAAACATATCAGCAGTTACTTCATGAACATCTTTAGTACCATCAAGCTCTACCATAACACCAATTTTCGTGTAAAAATCAATAAGTGGTGCAGTTTGATCATGATATGCCCCTAGTCTACTTTTAACAGTTTCAGCATTATCATCTTTTCTAATAATCAATTCACCATCACAGTAATCACATACATCTTCTTTTTTTGATGGATTAAAATCAACATGGAAAGAAGCACCACAAGAAGAACAAACTCTTCTACCTGTTATTCTACCAACTATTAACTCATCAGGAACATTTAGTGAAATTACTTTATCTAAAGAAATATTCATTTTAGACATTAAATCACTTAAAGCTTCAGCTTGTCCAAGAGTTCTTGGAAAACCATCAAGGATAAAACCTTTTTTACAATCATCTTGGGCTAATCTATCTTTAATAATACCAATAATAGTTGAATCAGGTACTAACTTACCTGCATCCATAAAATTCTTAGCTTCCATACCCATATCAGTTTTATCTGCAATAGCAGCTCTTAAAATATCACCTGTAGATATTTGAGGAATATCATATTTTTCTATTAAAAACTTAGCTTGTGTACCTTTTCCTGCACCAGGAGCTCCAAATACCATTAAATTCATGTTCAATTTCCTTGATTTCTTTTTTGTGATTGTATAAAAAAACTAGTTAATTGTACCTAAGAGATAAAAACTACAAAGCCAAATTAAAAAAGTTTGTTTAAAAACCTTTTTGATAAACTACATGAAGATTAAACGGAGTCATTAATGAATGTAAATAAAGAAATAGAACAAATACTTGATAGTATAAGAAAAGTTGCATTTTATGTAGGACATGGAAAGTATAATGATTATATGGCAACAGATGAAGTTCAAGAAATCAAAAAAACTTTAGAACAAATACTTGAAATTGAAAAAGAGTATGAAGAAGCTAATACAGATAAAGATAAAAAGCTTATATATAAACGACTAGAAATATATAAAACTTTTACAATTAAAGATTTTATTGAGTATAAAATTTAAGATTCAACGCAGAGTAAAGCGATAAAATAACGCTTTACTTTAACTTTTATACGTGGTAGTTTGGAGCTTCGTTAGTAATTGTTACATCATGAACGTGAGACTCTTTAAGTCCTGCTGATGTAATTTCAACAAACTCTGCAGTTTCTTGGAAAATAGTAATAGTACCAGAACCTAAGTAACCCATAGATGATCTTAATCCACCAGTCATTTGGTGAATAATATCAGCGATACTTCCTCTATATGCAACTCTACCTTCAATTCCTTCAGGAACTAGTTTATCAGCAGCTGTTCCTTCTTGGAAATATCTATCAGTACTTCCTTTAGTCATAGCTCCAATAGAACCCATTCCTCTATAAGTTTTAAATTTTCTACCTTGATATAAAATTAACTCACCAGGACTTTCATCAGTTCCAGCTAATGCAGAACCCATCATAACAGAAGATGCACCAACAGCTAATGCTTTTGCAACATCACCTGAATATTTAATTCCACCATCAGCAATTATAGGAACTCCGTATTTAGCACCCTCTTGTGCACATTCATCAATAGCAGAAATTTGAGGAACACCAACACCTGCAACTATTCTTGTAGTACATATAGACCCTGGTCCTATTCCTACTTTAACAGCATCAGCACCAGCATCAATAAGAGCTTTAGTTCCCTCTGAAGTTGCAACATTACCAGCAATAATTTCAACATCAAGTTTAGATTTAATATCTTTAACTGAATCTAAAATACCTTTTGAATGTCCATGCGCAGAATCCATAACCAATACATCTACACCTGCTTCAACTAAAGCTGTTGCACGATCAAGTTGTCCAACACCAATAGCTGCACCTACAATTAATCTTCCGAATTGGTCTTTAGATGCGTTTGGATATTCTCTTTTTTTATTAATATCTTTAATTGTAATTAAACCAATTAATTTATTTTTATCATCAACAATTGGTAATTTTTCAATTTTGTTAGAATGCATAACATCAGCAGCTTCTTCTAAAGTTGTTCCTTCTTTAGCAGTAATAAGAGGCATCATTGTCATCTTAACACTAACTTTTTTAGAAAAATCTTTAGTAAATCTCATATCTCTATTAGTTACTATTCCTAATAACATTTTGTTATCATCAACTACAGGAACACCAGATATTTTATATTCAGCCATAATATCTTCAGCATCTTGAAGTGTTTGATCCATTTTAATAGTAATTGGATCAATAATCATTCCTGATTCTGATTTTTTAACTTTTTTAACTTGAAGTGCTTGAGTTTCTATATCCATATTTTTATGAATAATTCCAATTCCACCAAGTCTAGCCATTGCAATAGCAGCTTCATATTCAGTAACTGTATCCATTGCAGCTGAAACAAAAGGGATGTTTAATGTAATTTTTTTTGTTAATTTAGTTTGAAGTGAAACCTCTTTTGGTAAAACTTCTGACTTTGCTGGTACTAATAATACATCTTCAAATGTTAATGCTCTTTTTCTAATTCTCATAATATCCCTTTCTTATTTTTTATAATTAATTGCTTTTTCTAATGACAAAGCACCGTCAAACATAGTTTGTTCATCGTAAGCTTTTCCAATAAATTGAAGACCAACTGGCATTCCATTTTCATCATTATCAACAGGTAATGAAATTGCAGGTAATCCTGCTAAATTTACTGAAATTGTATATATATCACTTAAATACATTTCTAATGAAGTTTTAAAACTTCCAAACTCTGGAGCAGTTGTAGGAGCAACTGGAGAAAGAATTAAATCAGCATCGGCAAAAATAGCTTCATATTCATCTTTGATTAAGTGTCTTACCTTTTGTGCTTTTATATAATATGCATCATAATAACCCGAGCTTAAAACAAAAGAACCTAATAAAATTCTTTTTTGAACTTCATCACCAAATCCTTGAGATTTAGTTTGAACATACATATCTTTTAAACCAGTTTCACCTTTTCTGTTTCCATATCTAACACCATCAAATCTTGAAAGATTTGCAGATGCTTCAGCAGTTGCTACAATATAGTAAGAAGAAAGAATTTTTCCTGTATCTAACATATTTTTATGAATTATTTTATGTCCTGATTCTTCTAATGCTTTAATAGATTTTTCAAAAGCATTTTTAATAGCAGGACTAGCTTGCTCTATAAAGTTATCTATAACTGCAATTGTTAACTTTTTATTTGAATCAAGGTTTGGAGTTACTGCTTTATAATCTACATTAGCTGAAGTTGAATCCATAGGATCATGTCCAGAAATAATATCATATAAGATTGCAGCATCTTCTACGTTTTGAGTAATTGGTCCACATTGATCTAAAGATGATGAATATGCAGTAATCCCATATCTTGAAACTCTTCCATAAGTTGGTTTCATTCCAACAACACCACAATAAGCAGCTGGTTGTCTGATACTTCCACCTGTATCTGTTCCTAAAGCAGCAATAGCAATACCACATGCAACAGCAGCAGCAGAACCACCAGAACTTCCTCCTGGAACTTTATTATTATCAATTGGATTTAAAGTTTTTCCATAACAAGAAGATTCAGTTGAACTTCCCATTGCAAATTCATCCATATTTGCTCTACCAAACGGACTTAAACCTGCTTTATCTAAGTTATTGATTACAGTTGCATTATATGGTGAAATATAACCTTTCAAAATATTACTAGAACAAGTAATTTCCCAATCTTTAACATTAATATTATCTTTTATAGCAATTGGAATACCAGTACCTGAAGTAGAAATATTTGTTGAAGTTAATTGTTCAACATACGCACCAGTTTTGTTTTCTTTAATTTTTGTAGTTAAATTATCTCTTAATTTTTTAATATCGTCACTATCTAAATTTAGTGCTTCTTTTAGAGTTATCAAACACGTCTCCTGTAATTTGTAATTATAGTATTACACCCGATTTTATCTAAAAAATGATTAAGATTTGGTAAAGCAAATATTAATTGAAAATAAAAAGAAAAATTTAAGTTTTGAAGAGTTTAATAAGAGGGAATTTTAGGTATAAAAAAAGGTAGGAGAAACTCCTACCTTTTTAATCAATAAAAACTAATTATTATACGAATGAAATGAATGCCATTTGAGTAGCATCACCTCTTCTAATTCTTGTTTTAATTATTGAAGTGTATCCACCATTTCTTTCATTATACTTTGGTGCAATTTCATTAATGATTTTCTTAGTTGCTTCTTTAGATTGTAATGATGCAAATACTTGTCTATGAGTATTTAAATCAGCATTTCTTGAAGTTGTAATTAATCTTTCAATGTATCTTTGTAATTCTTTTGCTTTTGGAACAGTTGTTTCAATCTTTTCTCTTTCAATTAAAGCTATTGCCATGTTTTTTAGCAATGCTTTTCTATGAGAAGAAGTTCTACTTAACTTTCTATATCCGTGCTTATGTCTCATATTCTAACCCTTAATTATGCTTTAAGTTGCTCTAATTTTCTTCTTAATGCAGAAGCAACATTTTCTGGAAGTGTATCTTCAACTGGGAAACCAAGTGACTCAAGCTTTTCAGCAATTTCATCATAAGACTTTTTCCCAAGATTTTTGATATTTTTAACTTCAACTTCACTCATAAGTACTAATTCACCTAAGAATTTTAATCCAGCTCTATCTAAAGAGTTGAATGATCTAGCACTTAAATTTAAGTCATCAATTTTGACAACTAAATCTTTTAGTTCTACTGGTTCTTCGCCTGCATCACTAACTGTTACTTCAGATAAATCAAATACTTTATTAAAAACTGACATTTGAGAGTACATAACTGAAACTGCTTCTTTAAAAGCAGCTATTGGAGAAATTTGTCCATTTGTTTGTACATTAAATACAGCTTTTTCAAAGTTAGGATTATCTTCAACTAACATTTTTTCAATATCGTAAACAACTTTTTTTACTGGAGTAAAGAAAGCATCTACTGGAATATAATCTGGTCCAACTATTTCTCTAATATCTTCAGAAGGCATATAACCAATACCTTTTTGAATAATTACAGAAAATGTTAAATTACAATCCGCGTTAATTGTAGCTAAGTGAACATCAGGAGAAACCACTTCAACTTCAGAGTTGATTAAGTCTTCACCTTTAATTTCTTTTGGTCCATCAAAAGAATATTCAACAACTACTTGCTCTGCATCACTATTAATTTTAAACTTAATATTTTTAAGGTTAATAATAAAAATAGCTATATCTTCAAGCATCCCTCTTAACGAGTCAAACTCGTGAGAAGCTCCTTCAATTTTTACTGCAATTGGTGCGTAACCAACTGAAGAACTTAAAAGAAGTCTTCTTAAAGGGTGTGCCAAAGTTATTGCAAAACCACTTTCAAATGGATAAGCAGAAATTTTAGCTTCATTATCACTGATAGTTTCGATTTCAACTTCTGTTGGTAAAAACGGTGCATCCGCAAACTTTTTCATTGGCTACCTTTATTTATTACTTAGAATATAACTCTACGATTAATCTTTCTTCAACAGGAATAACTACTTCTTCTCTTGTAGGAACTCTTGTAAAAATACCAAATGCTTTTGCTGTATCTACATCTACCCAATCAACAATACCTGTTTGATTAGTTAATTCTAATGCTCTAACAATTTGAGGATTAGTTTTAGATTTTTCTTTAACTTCGATTTTTTGACCTGGTTTAACAACGTAAGAAGGAATATCTACTTTCTTTCCATCAACTAAAATATGTCCATGAGTTGTAAATTGTCTAGCATTTGCTCTAGTTGTAGCAAATCCCATTCTATAAACAACATTGTCTAATCTTTGCTCAATACTTGTAATTAAGTTAGATCCTGTATTACCTTCAGAAGCAGCAGCTTTTTTGAAGTATTTTCTGAATTGTTTTTCAGAAACACCATACATAAATTTAGCTTTTTGCTTTTCTCTTAATTGTAATCCATACTCAGAAATTTTAGTTCTTCTTTGTCCGTGTTGTCCTGGAGCAAATGGTCTTTTTTCTAAAGCAGATTTTCCGTTAAGTCTTCTTTCACCTTTTAATCCAAGGTCTGCATCAAGTCTTCTCTCGATTTTTTCTACTGGTCCTCTATATCTTGCCATCTATTGCCCCTTACACTCTTCTTCTTTTAGGAGGTCTACAACCATTATGTGGTAATGGTGTAACATCCTTTAACCATGTAACTCTGATACCTTCAATTGCACCAACAGCTTTAACTGCAGTGTCTCTACCTGAACCAGGTCCTTGAATTTTGATACCAATGTTTTTAATTCCATGTTCCATAGCTTTAGCCATTGCATCTTCAACAGCAGCTTGTGCAGCAAATGGAGTAGACTTTTTAGAACCTTTAAATCCTAAGTTTCCAGCACTTGACCAAGCAATAGCATTACCTACGCTGTCTGTAACTGTAACCATAGTGTTGTTGAAAGTAGCCGCAATATGAACGATACCGTCAGCAATATTCTTTTTTACAACTTTTTTTCTAGTAACTTTTCTTTTTGCCATTAGTTATCCTTACTTCGCTGCTGCGCCAACAGTTTTCTTTTTACCTTTTCTTGTTCGAGCATTAGTCTTAGTCTTTTGCCCTCTACATGGTAAACCTTTTCTATGTCTTAAACCTCTGTATGAACCAATGTCCATTAATGATTTAATATCCATAGCAACTTTTTTTCTAAGATCACCTTCAACTAAATAGTCTTTTTGGATTTCTTGTCTAATTGCTGCAGCTTCATCTTCAGTTAATTCATGAGCTCTTTTATTTCTATCAATTCCAACAGCATCTAAAATTAATCTTGAGTTATGTAACCCAATTCCAAAAATATACGTTAAAGCATATTCCATTCTTTTTTTATTTGGTAAATCAACACCTGCGATTCTTGCCATGTGTCTTATCCTTGTCTTTGTTTGTGTTTTTTAGTTTCGCAAATCACTCTCACGACACCTCTTCTTTTGACAATTTTACATTTGTCACACATCTTCTTTACTGAAGCTCTAACTTTCATAAGTCATCCTCTTTTTTTGTGTATTTGCCAATATCATACAACAGGTATGAACGATAATCTCGTACATATCATTCATCCAACTCTTTATAAAACACAAAACATTTTATAAAAACTTCTTTTATGGTTGTAGAAATGGAAAGGGATTATATTTAAGATTTACTTAAAGTTTGATTAATTAGTTTTATAAAAGCTTATTTAATAGTTCTTGTAGTAAAATACTTCTTCATATTACAAATAAATCTAAAAGGCTAAAGATGTCAGAAGTTTATAAAAACTCATTAATTAGAGTTGAAATAGAAAACAGTGAAATTCCATGGCTTAAAATATTTACAAATAAAGAGATAAAAGAGTTTTCACAGTGTGATGATAAAACAAAACTTGAAATATTTAGATGTCTAGATATCATAGAAAAAGAAATGTTATCATATTTTAAACCTACAAAAATAAATATTGCATCATTTGGAAACTATGTTCCTCATGTACACTTTCATATTATGGCAAGATTTGAAGAGGATTCATATTTTCCAGAACCAATGTGGGGAAAAGTTCAAAGAGACGCAAAACTTGATTTACCTTCTTTTGAAAAGTTTTTTAAAATTATAAAAGATAAATTATAAAATATTAAGAAAGGAATTTCCTTTCTTAATTATTTACTTATTTATATAATTGGCGATAACATCACCCATTTCTGTTGTAGATAAAACTTCTTTAGCATCAAAAGCACTTAAATCTTTAGTTCTATATCCATCTTTTAATACATTTCTAATTGCTTTTTCAATCATATCAGCGGCTTTTTCTTCACCTAAAGAGTATCTAAGCATCATAGCAGCACTTTCAATAGTTGCAATAGGATTTGCAATTCCTTGTCCTGCAATATCAGGTGCTGACCCATGAATTGGTTCATAAACTGCTGTTTTATCTCCTGTTGAAGCACTTGGTAATAATCCAATTGATCCTACAACCATTGATGCAGTATCAGATAAAATATCTCCAAAAATATTTCCTGTTACAATAACATCAAATTGTTTTGGGTTTCTTACAAGTTGCATAGCAGCATTATCAACATACATATGAGTTAATTCAACTTCTGGATAATCTTTTGATAATTCAATCATAGTATCTCTCCATAATTGAGAAACTTCAAGAACATTAGCTTTATCAACTGAACATAATCTTTTATTTCTTTTCATTGCAAATTCAAAAGCTTGTTTACCAATTCTGATAATCTCATCTTTTGTATATACCATTGTGTTGTAAGCTTTTTGTCCATCATTTGCTCTAGGTTGTCCAAAGTAAATTCCACCAATAAGCTCTCTTACTACCATAATGTCACAACCTTCAATAACTTCAGGTTTTAATGTTGAAGCATTAACTAATTCATCATATACAATTGCAGGTCTTAAATTTGCATATACGCCAAGCTCTTCTCTAAGTTTTAAAAGTCCAGTTTCTGGTCTTAATTCTCTTGGTAGATTGTCCCATTTTTCACCACCAATTGATCCAAATAAACATGCATCAGATGCTAAAACACCAGGTACAGTTTCAGCAGGTAAAGGAACACCAGTTTCATCAATAGCTATTCCTCCCATTAAATACTCTTTGTAGTCTAATGTAAAATCACAAGCACCAGAAACTGCATCCAATACCTTTATAGCTTCATCAACAATCTCTGGACCAATTCCATCACCTTTGATGATTGAAATATTATAGTTTTTCATCTACTTATTTTCCTTTGACATTTCTTCTTTTGCATAATTAATTAATCCACCACTTGCAATTAATTCTTGCATAAAAGGAGGAATTGGAGTAAATTCATAGTCTTTATTTGTAGTTTCATTAGTAATAACCCCATTGTCTAGATTAATACTGATTTTTTCACCCTCTTTTATTTCTAAAGATTCTGGAAGTTCAAAAATTGGTAACCCCATATTAAATGCATTTCTATAAAAAATTCTTGCAAAAGATGGTGCAACAATAGCAGCAACACCTGCAGCTTTTAAAGCAATAGGAGCATGTTCTCTTGAACTACCACATCCAAAGTTCTCACCTGCTACAATAATATCACCTCTTTGTAATTTATTTGGAAATTCTGGATCTGCATCTTCCATTACATACTTAGCTAAATGTTCTGGATCTGAACTATTTAAATATCTTGCAGCAATAATAACATCCGTATCAATATTAGCTCCAAAGTTCCAAACTTTACCTTCAATCTTATTCATATTTTGTATCCTTGTTTCAATAAATTTCTTGATATATTCTAAGAATTATTTTTTTAGAGTTGCATTTTATCTAACAATTTAGTAATTTTTGATTAAATATAAAAAACTAATCATATTTTTATATGTTTTGGGTATAATATCCATCTATTTAAAAGAGAGGAATCTTCACTACATGAGCGCAAAAGATTTAAATAAAGCAATAGAACAAACTGTAAAAGAGTACAAAGACTCTATACTAACTTATGAAAAAATTATTAAGATCTTTCCTAAAGCACCGTCAGGTGCTAATGTAAAAAAACTTTTAGCTTTTATTCAATTATATAATGTAACGATAATTAGTTCTCAAGAACAAGCAAAAAGAATGAATGCAGAAGAGGCAAAGAAAAGAAAAGAACAAAGAGAAAAACTAATAATGAATGAAGATGAAGTTTATGATCTTCTGAAAAACAAAGAATTATTAGAATGGTCAAGATCTGACTCTCCTGTTCGAATGTATTTAAGAGAAATGGGACAAATCCCTTTACTTACAAAAGAAGAAGAAATTGAAATTTCAAAGAAAATTGAAATGGGTGAAGATGTAATTCTGGATGCGATTTGTTATGTACCATACTTAATAGATTTTATTTTAGAATACAAAGAACCTTTAGTAAATAGAGAAAGAAAAGTTAAAGAACTTTTCAGAAACTTTGATGATGAAGAATCAGATGATTCAAGTGATGATTCAACAGAAGTTGAAGTTGATAAAGAAAAAGAAGATGGTAAAAAACAAAAAAAGCTTGATAAAAGAGCTACTACTATTGTTGAAGCATTTAAAATATTAGAAAAAGCCAAAAAAGATTGGTTGAAATTCTTAAATAAAGAATCTGCTAAATCTGAAGAAGAAACTGATCAAATGCAACATAATCTTGCAATTGCTTTTAAGAAAAGAATTTTAAAAGAAGCACTATTGGATTTAGGGCCTACATCTAAGCTTATTACAGAAATTGTAAAAGCTATGGAAACAGCACTAAAATCTGATACAGGTTTTGATCATGAATTAAAAAGACTTGAATATAAACTGCCTTTATTTAATGACACTTTATTACAAAATCATCAAAAAATTTTAGATAATATTGTAAATTTAACAAAAGTACAAATTACTACAATGGTTCCAGAAGCTACAATGGTTTCTACATATATGGAAATCAAGAAACTTTTCCAAACAGCAGAAGCATCTAAAGATGGTTTTGATTTAGATCCAGAAGAACTAAAAAATGTTTTAGAGCAAATTAAACGTGGTAAAGACATAACTGATAAATCAAAAACAAGAATGGCAAAATCAAATCTTAGACTTGTTGTATCTATTGCAAAAAGATATACAAATAGAGGTTTACCTTTCTTAGATTTAATTCAAGAAGGTAATATTGGTCTTATGAAAGCTGTTGACAAGTTTGAATATAAAAAGGGATATAAATTTTCTACTTATGCAACGTGGTGGATTAGACAAGCAATTTCAAGAGCAATTGCTGATCAAGCTAGAACAATTAGAATACCAATTCACATGATTGAAACTATTAATAGAATCAATAAAATCATTAGAAAAGGTATTCAAGAAAATGGTAAAGAGCCAGATGTTGATGAGATTTCTAAAGAAGTTGGATTACCTGTTGATAAAGTTAAACAAGTAATAAAAATAACAAAAGAACCCGTGTCACTTGAAGCTCCTATTGGTAGTGATGATGATGGAAAATTTGGTGATTTTGTTCCTGATGAAAAAGCTCCAACACCTGTTGATAATATTATGAAAGAAGATTTACAAGGTCAAATAGACCAAATTTTAGCTCAACTTAATGAAAGAGAACAAGCTGTTGTTAGAATGAGATTTGGATTAATGCATGATGCATCTGATAGAACATTAGAAGAGATTGGAAAAGAACTTTCTGTAACACGTGAAAGAGTTAGACAAATTGAATCAAGTGCTATCAAGAAGTTAAAACATCCAAAAGTAGGTAAAAACCTTAAAAATTACGTAGAAAGTTAATAAAATGAATTTTTTTGAAGATTGGGTTGACTTAGATTTAAACCCTGTTATTTCTTTTTCTTCGACTGCGAAAATTTTATATTCAAACAGTGAAGCACAGTTTTTACTAAATAGAATAAAACAAAAAGAACTTTATGATCTAACATTAAAGTATGCTCCAAAATCTTTTGGAGCAGAAACATCATATATAGATTTAAATTTACAAAACTATACATTTTATGCAATTACTGTAAAGTATGATAATGAAGATGAAATTCATATGAAACTTTATAAAAGTACTATGGCAAAAAAAGAATCAACACTTAATATCAAAAATATTAACAGCACTAATATTTTTACACTTGTTGATTTAGCAATATCTACAAATAAAATTAAAACTGATACTATTTACAAAAAAAATTATGATCCATCAATACCAGAGTTTAAATTAGATGCAAGTTCATTTATTAAAACACTTTCTCAATCTTTTGAAGCTTTCAAAGGTTCAACAAACATTGAATGCTCAATTTTACTTAAGATTGGTGAGTATATAAAGATAGAGGGTAAGAAATATTCTTTGATTACAGTTGAAATCACATCAAATATAGATGCTGTTAAAGATATTCTACAATACAGAGAAGATAGTTCATTTATTCTAAGTTGTGATAAAAATAAAATCACTATTGATTTACCTCTAATTATTTAGTACATACTTATTATCTTATTCAAAGCTTTTATTTTTATCTAAAAGCTTTGAGGCTAATACTCCAATAGGTACTATTGCTAATCCTATTATAAAAGCTATAGGAAGAAATAATTTATTATTGTTTAAAGCAAAGAATCCAAGTATTAAAGTTCCATAACCTAGAACTCTATAAACAGATATAAAACCTGTTGCAGAAAAAATAGTATTTTTAAAAGAGTTCTTTTTTACTTTTGATTTCTCATCACTTATAATCTCTTTTATTTTTTCAGGTGTTAATTCTTCTTCTGGTATTTCTTCATATTCTGTATATAAGTCGTATGGATCATCAATCTCATCAATTTTATCCCTATCGTTATTCAATTGCTTTGATATTTCGAAACTTGACAATCTTCTTTCGATATTCTTTTTATATGAAAGAAAAGTCCCGATAGTTATGAAAAGTGATGAAATAAAAGCAACTTGAGTATTTAATAGCCAAATTGGAGTATTAAATACAATTGCATACAATATTAAACTAAGATCAAAAAAGATGAAAGCTATAATAATATTTTTTAAAGATTGCTTACTATTCATCGTTATTTAATTCTTTATCACCATATTTAGCGCGGTGAGCATATCTTGGGTCATTTTCCATACCCTCGTAAGATTTTTGTGCTCTTTTGTATGCTCGATAAATATTTAGACCTGCAGCACTAATACCCCAGAATACACCAAGCCATAATAACCAGTCAATTTCAAAAAGTGCTTTTAGTCCATAACCAACACCAAAACCAATAGCAATAGCAACAACCATTGAAATACCTAATGACATATTATCCAAGGCTTCAATTTTATCTTTATGCTTTGGTGTAATTTTTTCTACTTTTTCTTTTCTATCAGACATTACTTATCCTGTTACTTAATGTAAGAACAAAAATAATCAGTTATTACTTTTACTTTAATATCAAAATTAGAATTAGCTTTTACATCAAAAGATGTGTTTTCTGTATAAATACTCCATGTATCTTCACCTGCTAGTTTTACTTCAACCTCACCTGCTAATATTTCCATTAACTCTGCTTCATTTGTTCCAAAGTTGTAAACTCCTGGCATCATAATACCCAAAGACTTTTTTGAACCATCAGTATCAATAAATGTTCTACTAGTAACATTTCCATCAAAATAGATATTTGCTTTTTTTACTAAATCTACACTTGTTAATATTTCCATTCTTTATCTCCTAAAATTTTTTCATAACATCTGATGCCGCAGATATACAAGCATCAATTTCTTCATTTGTAACTACTGTTGACATAAATCCAGCTTCATATTGAGAACAAGCAAAATAGAAACCTTTTTTTAGCATTTCATGATGAAATTTTGCAAATCTATCAAAATCACATTTCGCTACTTCTTTTATATTTGTAGGTTCTTCTTCACAAAAGAAGAATCCAAACATAGAACCTCTAGCATTAATTTGTAAAGGTATGTTATTCTCATTTGCAACTCTTTTAAAACCATTCACAAGTCTTAAAGTTTTTTCACTCAGTTCATTATAAATTGATGGATTTGCTTTTAACTTTCGAAGTGAAGTTAAACCAGCACTCATTGCAACTGGGTTTCCACTTAATGTTCCTGCTTGGTAAACAGTTCCATCTGGAGATAAGTGATCCATAATCTTTTTTGAAGATGCAAAGGCACCTACAGGCATTCCTGCACCTATAACTTTTCCAAAAGTAATTATATCTGCTTGAGCGTCAAGTATTCCAGAAGCACCTGTTAAAGAAACCCTAAATCCAGTCATTACTTCATCATAAATCAATAATGCTCCATTAGCATCACATAACTCTCTACATGCTTGTAAAAATTCTGGACTTGCAGGAACTAGTCCCATATTTCCAGCAACTGGTTCAATTATAATACATGATATATCATCACTATCTTTAAAACATTTTTTTAAATTTTCAATATTATTGTATTCACAAAGTAATGTATGTTTTGTTAAATCAGCTGGAACACCAGGAGAACTTGGTGTTCCAAAAGTGGCTAATCCAGAACCAGCTTGTACTAATAATGAGTCAGAATGTCCATGGTAGCATCCTTCAAATTTTAAAATATCATCTTTCCCTGTAACTCCACGGGCAAGTCTAATTGCAGACATTACTGCTTCAGTTCCAGAACTTACAAATCTAACCTTATCGATGTGGTCAAACATTTCAACAATTTCTTTTGCTAATAATGTTTCTAACTCAGTTGGAGCACCAAATGAAAGACCATTTTTAACAGTCTTCATCACTGCTGTTTCAATATCTTTATCACAATGACCAAAAATTAAAGGTCCCCATGATTGAACAAAATCTAAATACTTATTACCGTCAACATCGTACATATAGGCACCCTCACCTCTAGCAATAAAAGGTGGCGTTCCTCCTACACTTTTAAATGCACGAACCGGAGAATCAACACCACCTGGTATTACTTCACAAGCTTGTGTATATGCTTTTACTGAATTATCAAACATTTAATATCCTATTAATTTTCTATTAGCGTTATTCTACTATAATCACTTTATGAAACTTATTATACTTTGCCTTTTTATTTCAATATCTTTACATTTATTACTATATACAGATTATAAACTTACAAAAAATAATTTAACTCATAATAAAATAGAAGAAAGTAAGAAAACGTCTAGTGTTACTTTTGTAAAAATCAAAAAAGAGAAAAGAGAAAATAAAGTAATCAATAAAACTGAACCTAATAAGTCTAAAGTAAACAGTAAAAAAACTACCAAAAAAACAAATATTACAAAAAAAATATCTAAAATACTTAAAAAAGCACCTGAAAAAATAACTTATGATAAAAAAAGAATGCCTAAAACAGCTATTAAGAAAAAAATAAACGCACTAGAAAAAAGAACACTTGAAGATTTTTTGTCTCAAGAAGATCCAGTGGACATAAAAATATTAAATCAAATAGAAAAATTGTATGGTAGAGAATTTGAAACATTTACAAAAATACAAAAAGCTTTTATAAAAAATAATTTTAATAACTTTCAACAAGTAACACAAAGAGTACTTACCCGATTAGGATATCCAAGACTTGCTATAAAATTGAAAATATCTGGTATAAACATTGTACAATTTACATTCCACCCAAATGGAAATATATCAGATCTTAGAATTACAGATTCTTCAGGTTATAAAATATTTGATGAATATACTCTAGAATTAATAGAAATTGCATATAAAGATTATCCAAAACCTAAAACTTCTACAAAACTAAAGTTTCATGTTCGATATAATTTGTTTTAATAAAAAGGAAAAGAATGCTAAAGAATAAAAAATTAAGTAAAAAGTTTTTAATATTATTTATATTCATTGGATTAATTATAAGTATTATTATAAATAATAATTTATTTAAAATATCTATATTTGAGGATTATATAATTAAAAATCAAATAAATAGTTTTAAAGATGATTTACCTCTAAGAGTAAATTCATTTAGTGAATTGATAGATGTAAATATTGAAAAAAGAAATATATACTATACATATAAATTAAATAGCATTGATAAAAAAAATAGTAGTAGTTATAATTTTAAAAAATTTAAATCAAAAGTTCAAAATTCATTATGTGAAGAAGAAGATACATTAGAACTATTAAAAAAAGATTATATTCTGCATTATAAATATATAGATACAAATACAGAAGAACTTATAAATATAAAAACTAATAAATCTAGTTGTGGTAAAAATATATATGATTTAGAAATAATTAGAAAACTAATTGAAGAAGGTAATTGATATATGAATTTAGAACAAATACAAGAAAAGCTAATAAATAATCTCGATTTTAAAAAAGTAACTGATATATTAGATAAATTAGATGAAAACTATTTAAAAGAAGATTTAATAAATAATATTAAAGGACTTATAAAAATGGCTTATCTTTCAAGAGAAATGGAAGATATAAGTTTTACATCAGGACACTTTGTAATAAATAGGTCTTATTATGAAGGAGAAGAAGTTCAATATGATTTAAGTTTTTTACTTGAAGTAAACTCAAGTTTAAACTATGATTTAGAAAAACCCTTTGAAATAAAAGATAATAATGAAAAAGAACAACTTTTAAAGAAAAAACTTGAAGAATTACTTTTAATAAATATAAATGCAGATAAAGAACAAAATGATAATTATATTTATGAAGCAAATATTCAAAGAATTGAAAGAATGATTGAAATCCTAGATTAAAAGAAAAATTAAATAAAAGTTATTAAACTTTTATTTAACTGTGGCTAATATTAATTCTCTCAAAGTCTTACATGCAACTGCTGTCGAAGAACCACTAATATCGTATTTAGGAGAAAGCTCTACAATATCCATGCCAACTACATTTTCTAACTTTGATAAACTTTCAATGATTTTTAACATATCATGAAAATCTATACCACCAGGTTCTGGTGTACCAGTTCCAGGAAAAACCGATGGATCAAAAACATCTAAATCAATTGTAATATAAACTGGTTTATTTTTTAGAAACTCAACTCGTTCATCTAATGTATTATATGTGAATTTTTCTAAATGAGAATGCTTCTTTGCCCACTCAAATTCTTCTTTTAAACCACTTCTTATACAAAATTGATTTAATCTATTATCTCCTACTTGATCATAAATTCTTCGTAAAACTGTTGCGTGACTCAATGCCTCGTTCATATACTTATTTCTTAGATCAGTATGTGCATCAAAATGAACAATATGCAAATCATCATATTTTTTACTTAAAGCTTTAATGGGAGCTAGTGAAACTAAATGCTCTCCTCCAATCATAATTGGAACTTTATTAGCGTCAATAATTTTTTGAACATGATTTTGGATTATTCGTAAAGCAACTTTTTTATCTCCATAAGGGAGTTCTAAATCACCAAAATCAAATATATTTAAATCTTCTAGATCTTTATCTAAATATGGTGAATAACTTTCAATATACCAAGAATCCTCTCTCATAGCACTTGGTGCAAATCTTGCACCTGGTTTAAAAGAAGTAGTACCATCAAAACCTGCTCCAAATATTACTGCATTTGATTCTTCAAAACTTTTTTCACAAGCTATAAAACAGTTATTCTGTGCTTTCATACTTATAATCTCCTCTCATAATTATATAAGTCCATATATCTAAATGCTAGTAGATTCTCCAATATAGCAAAAATGATAATAAAATTAATAAAAGAACTTCCACCATAAGAAAATAGTGGCAAAGGAAGTCCAACAACTGGTGCAAAACCTATAACCATTAATATATTTACACTCATATTAAAAAACAACAGTAGCCCCAACCCTGAGGCAAATACCCGTATGACGTAGTCATCTTTAAAATAATAATTTAAAGTAAGTAAATGTGCTATTAATAATCCATACAAAAAGATAAGACCAATTGCACCTATAAAACCATATCTTTCAACAAAATATGCGAAAATAAAATCGCTTGTAGCAATTGGAAGAAACTTTAGATGTGTTTGAGTAGCATCTTCACTTAATTTTCCTGTTAAACCTCCAGAACCAATTGCAATAATTGATTGCTGTACGTGATAACTAGGCTTTTCTGAAATAAAATCGTTTATTCTTTTCTTTTGATAATCTTTTATTAAATATGTATAAATAAAAGGAGAAGATATCCCAATTACTAAAATAATAGTTGTCCAAATCTTCCAATTTACACCAACGATAAATAAAATTCCATAACCTACAAGTAATAATACAAGTGCGGTTCCTAAATCAGGTTCTTTTGCTATTAAAATAAATGGCAATAAAATATAAAAAGAAAAATATGTAAAATCTGCGAAACCATAACCTTTTTTTGGTGGTGGTTTGTTATGAATTAAATATCCAAGCATTAGAATATAAATAGGTTTTATAAGTTCCGATGGTTGCATTGTAGTATTTAAAATTGGCAATGGAAGCCATCTTTTTGCACCTAATTTTGTTACACCCCAAAATTCTACTGCTAATAGTAGAAAAATTCCTAACCAATATAAAAAAGGAATAAAACGTAATTTTTTCCTAATAGGTAAAATGAAAACAAATATAAATGCAAAAAAAGAAAGTGTAAAGTATATTAATTGTTTATTTGCTAATATTTCATTAGTTTCACTAATTAGATGATATGATAAATATATCAATGGTAAAACAAAAAGTATTAACAAATAGTCAAAATGGGAAATTATTCTCTTATCAAATAAACGCATAGTGAAAGAGTATCTAAAAATGTATAAAAATTTTATTGTTCAAGAAGCAAATAGATTAGATAAATTCTTAGCATCACAAATTGATGCTTCAAGAAACCAAATAGAACAACTTATAAAAAAAGAGTTTGTAAAAGTTGATGGCAGAACTGTAAGTAAAACAGGATTAAAATTAAAAGAGAATCAAGTAATTGAAGTTCATTTTCCAAAAGCAGAATTTGAAGTTATAAAAGATGAAGCTTTTGTTAAGGAATCTTTATCTGGTAAAGATGTAAAAATAATTTATGAAGATGAGTATATTCTTGTTATAAATAAACCTGCAAATCTTACAATACATGATGCTCCAAGTGTAAAAGATGCTACTTTAGTTGATTGGTTAAAATTAAATAAAATCTCTTTATCAACAATTTCAGGAGAAGAAAGACATGGAATTGTACATAGATTAGATAAAGGTACAACAGGAGTAATGGTAGTTGCAAAAACAAATGAAGCTCACGCTTCACTCTCAGAACAATTACAAGATAAAACAATGGGAAGATATTATTTAGCTATTACTGATTTAGCTTTAAAAGATGACATAGTTATAGATAAACCAATAGGAAGAAATCCTAATAATAGGTTAAAAATGTCTATAGAAGAAAATGGTAGAAATGCTAAATCTGCTTTTAAAAAAATTGATATTAGTAATAATGAAAAATATGAACTAATTGCAGCTAAATTATTCACAGGTAGAACTCATCAGATAAGAGTGCACCTAAGTTCGATAAATAGGCACATACTAGGAGATAATTTATATGGTTTTAAGGGAGATTTAAATAAAATAAATAGATTTTATTTACATGCATATAATCTGTATTTAATTCATCCTAAGACGGGTATTTTAATGACTTTTAAAGCAGATTTGCCAAATGACATGAATGAATTTTTAATTAAACATTTTCAAATGGAGAATATACATGACAAGATTGATGCAAACAACATCATTAGCAGCTTTACTTCTTTTACTTAGTGGTTGTTCAAATTTAAATAATAATTTGAATACACCTGTTAAACCAAAGGTTGATGAAACAATTGAAGTTATTGAAAATAATTCACTAAAATCTATTTCTGATATGACTGCAATTGCCTTTGAATGGAAAAGAGTTGAAGATCCAAGAGTTATTGGATATAACTTCTACAGAGCTCATATGCACAAAGATGGAAGAAGACTTAAGTTAATTGAATCTGTAGACAATAAATATACTACTCACTTTGTTGATAAAGAACTTGAACCAGGAACAAGATATGTTTATCAAATTTCTTCAAAAGCTGATAATGGAATCGAATCAAACACAACAAATGCGTATGTTGCAGAAACACTTCCACGTATAGTTCCAGTAAGTTTTGTACAAGCTTTATCAGATTTACCAAATAGAATTAAAATTGTTTGGAGACCACATCCAGATTTGAGAGTTGCATATTATAAAATCGAAAAATTTAATTCTATTCTTAATGAATGGAACACAAAAAAGAAAATCGAAGGTAGATTAGAATCTGAATATATAGATACAGGATTAGATAATAATGAATCTTTTATTTATAGAGTTACTGCTTATACATTTGAAGATGTTTCTACAAATCCTAGTGAACAAGTTAGTGCTAAAACAAAAGCATTGCCTATGAGTGTACAACAATTAAAAGCTACAAATAATGAACCTAAAAAAATTGCATTAGAATGGCAAGCCTCTGCTAATACAGATATCATGAAATATGAAATATATAGAAGCTTAATAAAATCTTTTGGATTTATTAAAATCAAAGAAGTGAATAGTAATACTTTAAATTTTGTTGATCAAATAGATGAAGATGGTAAAGAGTATTTTTATAAAGTTATTTCAGTTGATAAAGATAATCTTAAAAGTTCATCAAAAGCTGATGCTGTAAAAGGAAGAACTTTAAATAAACCAGAAAAACCGACTATTACTTTAGCTCAAATACAAGGAACTAAAGCAATTATAAATTGGAATGCAGGTGACAATAGAGCTATCTCATACAATGTTTATAAAAAAGCTATGATCAATTTCTTTGAATCTAAAACTGAAAAATTTACAGATATTAAGGAATTAAGGTTTGAAGATAATAATATTGTTACTGGAGTTGAATATCAATATTCAATTCAAGCAAATGATACATATGGCTTAATATCTGACAAAACAGATGAAGCTTCACTTATTTTACCAAAAATTTCTCTTGAAAAGTAGTTCTAAAACATGCCTCATATAGTATTTAACAAAACACCATTAATAAATATACCATCTTCAAAAGATGGTGTAACTTTTACATTTATTGCAAAATCTTACAATTTTACATCAGCTCAAAGAAATACTGAATATAAAATTGCAGTTGAAAATGAAAATAAAGAATTTCTATTAACTTTAAAAAATAAAGATAATAATCAAATGATAAAAATTGATAAAGTTACTAGAATTGCTCCAATTACTTTAGTAAAAGATGCATTGAATGCTTATACTGAAACTATTAATGCTCCTATTGTATTTTCAAATACTAATACGATTAATCAAAAAGCTGAACCTAATAAAGAATATTTAAAAGACATCAATTATTTTGTAGATGAATTTCAAACAGATAAAGAAATTCAAATAGAAGTTGGATTTGGTAGTGGCAGACATTTATTACATCAAGCTAAAAAAAATCCTGATATTCAATTTATTGGTCTTGAAATTCACACACCATCAATTGAACAAGCACTAAAACAAATGAAACTTCAAGATATTAAGAATGTTCTAATTGTAAATTATGATGCAAGACTTTTCATGGAATTTATTGATTCAAATAAAGTTGGAAAAATATTTGTTCATTTCCCAGTTCCATGGGATAAGAAACCACATAGAAGAATTTATTCAAATGAATTTATTAATGAAGCACTAAGAGTTTTAAAGGTTGAAGGAACTCTTGAACTTAGAACTGACAGTAGAAAATATTTTGATTATTGTACTGAACTACTTACAAATCTTCCAACTGGAAAAATTACAATTGATATAAATAAAGATTTAGAAATTATAAGTAAATATGAAGATAGATGGAGAAAACAAGGTAAAAATATTTATGATGTTGTTTTATTATCACATAGTGTTGATAAACCTTTAGAAATTCAAAAAGATTTTTCTTTTGATTTTAATATAAACTATGAAAAAAAGATAAAAGATATACCAACAAAGTCAATTGTTGAAAAAGATTTTTTTGTTCATATAGAAGATTTATTTACAATTCTTGATGAAGAAAATTCAGGATTAATACAATTGACAATGGGTAATTTTGATAGACCTGTTAGTAAATATCTAATTATAAGAAATGGTCAAATTAAATATTATCAAGGAACTCCAATTCCTACAAGTTCGAATATAAAAGCACATAACAAATTAAAAGAGATTCTTAACTAATGCTTGAAGCTAAAAATGTTTATTTATCATATGACGATAACAAATACATTATAAAGAAAGGTAACTTTACCATTAAACCAAAAGAATTCATCTTTATTGGTGGAAACTCAGGAAGTGGAAAGTCTACATTATTAAAATCCTTTTATGGAGAAATTCCATTAAAACATGGAAGTTTAAAAATTGATGGGCTAGAAGTTTTTGGAATTAAGGGAAAGAAGCTAAGAGTTTTAAGAAAGGATATTGGTGTTATTTTTCAAGATTATAAGCTTGTAAATGAATATACAATTGAAGAAAATATAATGATCCCTCTGAAAATAAATGGCTATTCAAGTGAAATTTCTAAAGATCAAGCAAACAAGTTACTATCTCATGTAAAACTATCTCATAGAGCAGGATACTATCCAAATGAATTAAGTGGAGGTGAGCAACAAAGAGTTGCTGTTGCACGAGCCTTAGCCCATAACCCAAAGATTATAATTGCTGATGAACCAACTGGGAATCTTGATGATTACTCTGCTGAAGTTATTTGGAATTTATTAAAAGGTGCAAATGAACAACTTGGAATTACAATCGTAGTTGTAACTCATAGAGTTCCTAAAAATCTAGGCATTAAATTTAGACAATTATCTTTAGAGGATGGTATGATTTATGAAGTTTCTTAAAAACATACTTGCATTCTTAATTCCTCTTTGTGCAATGTTACTTACGTTTACATTATATTTATTAATAAACAATGTAGTAGAAAATTATAAAAATAAGATTTCAAGAGATTATTCAATAGTAATAGTTACAAATAATCCACTTATCAAAGAAAATATTGATGAACTTGCAGATATAAAAGTTCAAAGAATTCAAACTTTACCTAAAGAAAAAATTATTGATGATATTAAATCAAATTTGTCAAGTACTTCAATTGAATTACTAAAGAAAAAACTTCCATATTTTTATCAAATATACTTAGAAGTTTTTCCAACAACTAGCGAATTAGAAACAATAAAAGAGACTTTATTAGAAAATAAAAATGTTAGAAGTGTTGAAGTTTTTTATAAAAATCATAATCAAACTTATTTACTATTAGTATTATTAAGCAGTATTTCTTTTATACTATTTTTTATCATTACAATTTTTGCGATTATAATAATTGCTAAACAAATAAAACTATGGTTTCATGAACATAGTACTAGAATTGCAATATTAAGACTTCATGGTGCATCTGTCTTATATAGTGGTTCAGCTGTGTTAAACTATGCAATTCTTAGCTCGTTTTTGGCTTTTCTAATTGTTGGTATACTTTTATATTATATTTCAAATAATATGGGAATTTTATTTCCAATTGAATTACATGAAATTATTGATGTTGAAATTAATTTGAAATATGAATTATTTAAGTTATTTATATTGTCTTTTGCTATTTCTATCTTCACAATACTAGGTGTACTATTAAAGTACAAAATTAATGATGAGTAAAATAGTATTTGTACTATTATTTATTTTTAGTAATAGTTATGCCTCAACAAAAGCAATTGAGAATAAAATCAAGAGTAACAAAAATAATTTAAATAAGAGTTTATCAAAAAAGAAAGAAACATCATTAAAAGTAAAATCTTTAGCAAATAAAATTAACATACAAAATAAAAATATTATTAAACTAGAGAGAAATATTAAAAAAGTAAACTCAGATATTAGCGAACACCAAAAACTTTTGAATGAATCAAAGATTAAACTAGAACAGTTAAGAAATAAATCTCTCAATCTTATAAAAGAAAAAAAAGGTAATGAAACACAAATAGTTGATACTATTATCGAAGACTTTTCTACTTCTATAGCACTAAAGTTAGCTTCTAAAAATACTTTAGGAGAATTAATAGATAGCGAAATCTATACTATACTTTCAGAAAATTCAAAAGATCAAATAATTAAATTAGATAATAATTATGACTTATTAACAAATAATACTAAAAAAAATCAAAAAAAAATCAAAAGTATTTCTACATATATTGAAAAGAGAAAACAAACAAAAAACACATTAAGAACTCTTAAAAATAAACATTCAAAGTCTCTAACTAACTTAGAAGGTGAGCATAAATCTTATCAAAGAGAATTAAAAAAAGTTGTAGATCAACAGGAGTCTTTAAAAAAACTTTTATCTAATTTAAATATTTTAAAAGCAAAAGAATTAAGAAAAGAAAAAATCAGAAAAGAAAAAATAAAAAAACTACTTGCACAAAAGAACAAAAAGAAAAAAGTAACTGTAAAAAAAACAAATAAAGAAATAAAAATTGAAACAGCTGCAGTACGAAATCAAAGATATGCTAAAAACTTAAATTTAGATGTAAAAAAAATAGGTTCATCAACTTCTGGAGTTAAAGTAGTTAGATATAGAGGAAAAAAGACGATAGCACCTCTTAAATCTTTTAATGTTGTGAAAAAATTTGGTACATATTATGATCCCATTTATAAGATAAAATTATTCAATGAATCAATTGTATTAAAAACCAAAAAACCAAAAGCAAAAGTTGTTTCTGTTTTAAATGGAAAAGTTGTATATGCAAAGAAAAACTCAGGAATGCTTCAAAATGTTGTTATAATTCAACATCAAAATGGCTTACATACAATATATTCTCATTTAGATGAAATTGCTCCTACATTAAAAATTGGTAAATGGATAAAAAAAGGATATGTAGTCGGTCGTGTAAATAAAAATTTAACTTTTCAAGCAACTAAAAATTCTTCTCATGTAAATCCAAAAGATTTATTTAGAATTTAAGCAAGTAAAAGAGATATGATACTATATATAGATGGAGATGCATTCCCTAATTTATTAAAACCTATTGTTTTAAGAGCAATTGAAAGATTAGAACTTGAAACTATAGTTATTGCAAATAAAAAAATAACTATAGGAAAATCAAAATATATTACTTATATGATTGTTGAAGCTGGTGCAGATGAGGCTGATAATAAAATAGTTGAACTTTTAAAAGAACAAGACTTAGTAATAACAGCAGATATTCCTCTAGCAGATAGGGTAATAACAAAAAAAGCACATGCAATAGATCACAGAGGTGCTATGTATACAGAAGATAATATAAAACAATATCTTGCTTATAGAAATTTAATGCAAGAAATTAGAGATAGTGGTGAAATGACTAAAGGTCCAGCCGCATTTTCTGCTAAAGACTCGCAACAATTTGCAAACTCTTTAAATAAATTTTTGCAGAATATAAAATAACTTACAAATATAAAGGATTTACCATCATTTTAATAGACCAATCAACAAAAAAACAATTTAAGTCATTTTGTAAAAAAAACAATCCAAAAGACTTAGAAACTGCAATTGAGTATTTCACTGTATTTGGTGGACTAAATATCGATATTGATATTACAATTCCTTTAAAAGATTTAATGCAAACAGAGATTTTAGATAAATATAGATATTTAAAAAATCAAATTAATGCAATCACAGGCGGGTATAGTGTGGACCAAGCAGTCTTAAGTGGTATTGCATTAGGAGATAGAAGAACAAACTCATCTTTCAAAAGAGCTTTTGTAAGCTTTGAAGAAGGAATGAAATGTGTAGAAGGTCTTACTGAACGAGGAATTATTGAGATGGAATCATCTCAACACTTCTTAGTTAATCAAAGAGGAGATAGTAAAATATCTAAAAAACTTCTATTTACTACTCCTTTTTTAAGATTTTGGTTTGCTTTTGTTTCACCTATTTACAAAGGTATTAAAGAAGGTAATTATGATGAATTTTATAAAAATTACGAAAATAAAAAAGCTGAATTTTCAGGTTTTGTATTTGAAGAGTTAGCAATGGAATTTTTAAGAGATTTATATGCTGATGATGAGATTAAAAATATTGGTAAATATTGGGATGATAAAAATAATATTGATTTAATTGCAAAAACAAAATCTGGCAAAACAATAGCAGCATCATGTAAATATATTAATTCTAAGATCAAAAAAAGTGAATTAAACAACTTAAAAAACACTTGTAAAGAAGTTGGATTTGAACCTGATATTTGTATATTATTTACAAAAAAAGGCTTTACAAATGAAATTAAAGCATTGAAAGATGAAACACTCAGATTATATACTGCAAAAAGTTTTAAACTGTTACTTAACAAATAATATATGTATTTAGTTGAACTTGCTTATATAAATGAAAAAGATAAAGAGTTAACAAAACTCTTTATTGAATCAAAGAGCATAAAAAAATATATCTTAGGAATAAATAAACTAGGTAAAAGTGTACAAAAACATTTAGAAGTTACTGGAATAATTGATGATTTTACAAGGGTTCAAAAGTCAAGAAAAAAAACTGTACTTCAAATAGAAGAAGTTCCTAAAGATTCTATTATTTTAACAGTTGCAACAGGAAGTCCTCTTGAAGTAAATATAAAACTAGATGAGTTAGGATATACTCATTTTAACTATCTAAGCTTTATAAGATACTCAAAATTACACTTAGTTCACCCTCCTTTTATCATGGACTTTAAAGATGACTTTTTAAAAAACAAACATAAATATCAAGAAATATACAATATATTAAGCGATGAAAAATCGAAAGAAGTTTTTACAAAAGTAATAAACTTTAAAATAAGTTTTGATTTAAAATTTATGAAAGGATTTACAAATAACTTTGATGAACAATATTTTGATAAAGAGTTAATCCCAAATATCAAAGATATCATTTTTATAGATGGTGGAGCTTATGTAGGTGATACAATTCCTAATATAATACAAAACTTTCCTGATTATAAAAAGATATATTGTATAGAACCAAATAATCTACATATAAAAATTGCAAAAAGAGATTTTGGGGACCAAAGAGATATTGAGTTTATAAACTGTGGTTTAGGAAAAGAAAAATTAGAAATCAATCAAGCTCCAGAATCGCAAGACATTTGTACACATGACTACCAAGCTATAAATATAAACACAATTGATAACTTAATAAAAGGAAAAATAGACTTTATAAAACTTGATATTGAGGGTGCAGAACAAGATGCAATTGTTGGTGCAAAACAAACTATTTTAAATAATCATCCAATTTTAGCTATTTGTATCTATCATAAGGCCGAAGACTGGTATAAAGTACCAGAACTAGTACTAGGTATTAGAAATGACTATAAAATTTATATACGACATTATATGGAAGGTATTTATGAAACAGTTATGTATTTTATTCCAAAGAAGTAAAGTACATAACATAAAAAAACTAATTAAAGACTGGTCTAAAAAAACTTCTTTCATAAGAAATTATACAATCAGTATCTTCCGCATACTTAAATGCTTTGATACATTCTTTATCTTTAAAAGATGTATTTCGGTATTCTTCATATTTTGCAAATGAATCAAAGGTAAATAGTGCAAGAGCAACATTGTTAGCTCCTTCACTAGGTAAAAAATATCCATGATGTGTACCACCATATTTATTTACAAGTGGAATCCATAGTCTTGCATAATGTTCAAATTCATTTACTTTTTTAGTATCAATAACATAATTTAAATAGCATGTAATCATATTTAACTTCTTTGAATCTAATTTTTAGCAGCAGTTACTATAATCTCAACTAAAGTTTCTACACTTGCCATATTTGTTTCCACACAAGCTCGTGCAGGTGGATTTTCTTTTGAAACCCATTCATCCCAAACACTATTAAAACCTGCAAAATCTCTATAAATATCTTTTACAAATATTTCTACTCTTAAAATATCATGTTTACTAACTTCAACCTGAGCAAGTCGTTCTTCAGCAATTGCTAAAACTCTTGCAGCTTGTCCTTTAATATCAAGTGTTTTATCATCAGATACAATTCCTGCTAAATATACAGTGTTATTGTGAACTACCGTTCTACTCATTCTTTCATTTACTTGCTTTCTAATAATCATGTTATTTCCTTTTATTGTAGTTTTTCTATTTTAGCATTATACTCTTCTAAAATTTCATCTATTTTTAGTTGTTCAACTTCTAAGGCTGCAAATATTTCTTCTATTTTACTTTGATTGATTTTTACTGTTTTTGAAAGTTCCATAACTTTAGCATTATCTCCTGCATTTGATGCTTGCACAAGTTCATGTTGTTCTGTTTCTATTAAATCTTCAACTTCCATAATTTCATTTTCATATTTTTCAACTTTTTTCTTTAATGAAGAAGTTAATTTATTTCGCTCTGTAAGAAGTGCTGTTCTTTTCTTTTTATTCTCTTTTTTATTAACTTTAGGTTTAGATTTAACTTTAACTTCACCCTCTTCTTCTTCCCAACCAATTTTTTCTAAGAATTCATCATATCTTCCATCAAAATAATCAGCTCCACCTTTTGAGAAGATAACTAACCTATCACATACACGTCTTAATAATTCTTCACTATGTGTAACAACAATACATGAACCAGGGAAGTTTTCAATAGCTGTTGTTAAAGAGTCAATTGATTCCATATCAAGGTGATTTGTAGGCTCATCTAGAAATAGGATATTTACATCTTTTGCTAGTATTTTTCCAAGCATTACTCTAGACTTTTCACCACCTGAAAGTAATGATACTTTTTTCTTACTATCATCACCTGAAAACATCATAGAACCAGAAATTGATCTAACACTTGATTCTGCTAATTTTACATTTCCTGTTTGGATTTCATCCATTACACTATTTTCTGGATTTAAGTGGTCGATATTTGTTTGTCCAAAGTGTCCAAAAGTACTAGTACCATGATAATCAACTTTTCCACTTAATTGTTTAAGTTCACTTGCAATTACATTTAATAAAGTTGATTTACCCTTACCATTTTTTCCAATAATTCCTAATGTTTCACCTTTTTTGAGTGTAAAAGAAATATCTTTAAAAAGAATATTATCACTTGAATATCCAAAACTTACATCTTTTACATCTAATAATACTTTTGCAGGTGTTTCTTTAAAATTAAAATCAAAATCTAAAGTATTATCATGAACAATTGAGCTTAAATCATCCATTTTATCAAGTTCTTTTTGTTTTGATTGTGCTTGTGCAGCTGTTGATGCTCTTGCTTTATTTTTAGCAATAAACTCTAAAAGTTCTTTTCTTTTTTTATCTTGAGTTGCTTTTTGTTTTTCATGATGTTCATCATTTGAAGCAATTTGTGCATAAAACTTGTGTGTGTTTCCAGGTATTACTTCTAGGTTTCGTCTTACTAACCCCATAGTATGTGTAGTAACATGATCCATAAAATCTCTATCATGCGTAATAATTATTACCTCTCCTTCGAAACTTTTTAAAAAAGCTTTTAACCACCGTAGTGACAAAATATCAAGGTAGTTTGTAGGTTCATCTAGTAATAATAAGTTTGGTTCAGTTACTAATAATTTAGCAAGGTTAATTCTAATTTGATAACCCCCTGAAAAAGATAATGGATCTTTATCTAAATCTTCATCACTAAAACCTAAACCAAATAAAATTTTTTCAACTTTGTAAACATTATACATATCTTCTTCACTTAAAGATAAAGCAGCTTCTTCTCTTACAGTTTTTTCAGTAAAAACTAAATGCTGTTTTAATGCACCAATCTTATAGTTTTTAGGAATACTAACAACACCTCCATCACTAAATTCTTCACCAAGAATTAATTTGAAAATTGTAGATTTTCCACTACCATTTCGTCCAACAAGCCCTATTTTATTACCTTTGTTTAATCTAAAGTTTAAATTAGAAAATAGTTCTTTTTGACCGTAAGCTTTGGATACATTTGTAAGTTCTATCATATTACTCTTTTTTATTAATTTATAAATTGGATTATACGCAATAAGGAGTTATAGCCTAATTAAATAAGCCTTTTAATTTATAGTTATTTAAATTGTTAATTGAATAGAAATGAGAAAATTTAAAGAGAGATTTATCAAATAAAATCCTAATATATAATTTATTATATATTAGGATAAATGTTTTAAAATTAATTACTAATGTAAATCAGCGTTAAGTTTAACTTCTCTAGTTGATCTCATAGCAATAATTTGACCATTAACAGAGTTTTGTCTAAAGTGAACACCATTAACACCTAAGAAGTCCATACCTCTCATAAGTGTCTTAATTTCTTTTTCTGGATTAGCTTCTGCAATTGCTGCAACTGCTTTTTCAGATAATGTTATTTTAGTACCTGGTAAAATAGTAACTCCTGCATCTAAGATACAAGAATCACCAATAGCAGTACCAGTACAAGAATTTGCACCTAATAATGTATTTTCACCAATAGAAACAGGTACACCATCAGTTCCTGAAAGAACACCTAAAATAGAAGCCCCTCCTCCAACATCAGAACCAGCACCAACAATTGCAGAAGAAGAAATTCTTCCCTCAACCATAACAGAACCTTCAGTTCCTGCATTGAAGTTAATATAAGAAGCACCAGGCATTACAGTTGTACCACCAGCTAATTGTGCTCCCATTCTTACTTTTGAAGTTTCTAAAATTCTTGTATTATCAGCAGGAATAACATGAGATAAGAATCTAGGGAATTTATCCACCATATCAATAGTAGGATATTTACCTGATAATTTTAATAAAATTTCATTAGCTCTTAACCAATCTAATTCAATTGGTACGTTACCAACCCATGCAACATTATGTAGTTGTCCAAAGATACCATTTAGATTTAATGATCTAAGTGCTGCTTTACCAGTTGATAAAGCATATAATTTTAAATATGCAGATTCAACTGATTTTGCATTCTCATCTTCAAAAATGAACACAACTTTATAATCATCTGCTACGAATCCATCTTCAACAGATAATGAAGCAAGTGCAGAAATCACTTGTACATTTTTATGATCTTCACCTTTTGCTTCAGAAATATATGGAGTAAATGCTTTAACAGCTTCTTCTAAAAAAATATCAGAAAAGTTACAAACTAATTCAGAATCAGTAGTATCTATATTTTCACCAGCAATTTTAAGTGCATTTAATAAAACAGCTGCACTACCGTTATTTTCGTTCCAGTTAATTAAAGGATAAGTTGCTTGTAATATTTTTGATGAATCAAGTTGACCTCTATCAATTTTGGCAATACCAAATCCAATTGGGTTTCTATACCAGTCTTGTGATTGTACATCTTCTATTAGTTGTTTAAATTCTTCTTTTGTATTTGCCATATAAATCTCCTAAATTTTTCGGGATTATACAATAATAGTTAATAATATAAACTTAATAAATTATCTTTAATCAAGTTCCATAAAAAATCTATACTTAGCTTTTTCTACAGCACCAATACTTTTATAAAAAACTACTGCATTCTTGTTAAAAGTTGGTGTTTGCCACTGTATTTGCTTAAGTTTGTGCTTTTGTGCATATTCTTTTATCTTACTCATTACAATTTTACCAATTCCAAAACCTCTATAGTTTTCGTCAATATATAAACAATCCATATACAAATAAAAATCACATTCCCAAGTTGAAAACTGTTCTATGAAAGTTGCATACCCAATAAGCTTTTTATTATGTTCAAATACCAAACAACTTAGATTTTTTTTTACAAAAATATGCTCTTTTAATTTTTCGTTCTTATTTTCAAAAGAAAAATCCGATTTTTCATATAAACTATGTTTATTTAAAAGTTCTAATAATTCATCAATCTCATCTAAATGAAGTTCTCTTATATCAACATCCACAATTTATACCACTTTGTTTTTGTAAAGAAGTTTCATAACCATCTCTTTTCCACCAATCTAAACCACCTAATAATTCTTTTACATTAAATCCCAATTTTGCCATATTTAAAGAGCCTTTAGTTGAACCATTACAACCTATACCATCACAATAGCATATATATAGAACATCCTTAGATAAGTTTTTTGTACTTTCTTCATTCATTGTTTTATGAGGAAAGTTTTGCGCTCCAATTATATATTCTTTATCAAAAGCTTCTTTCTTTCTTACATCTAGAACCACTATATTTTCTTTATTTTGTATTGCCGTATACAAATCCCAAGAATCTATCTCATATTTTAATTTATCTTCATAATGTTTTATTTGTTCAAGCATAAAAATTCCTTTTTTATAATTGTATCAGTTTAAAATTTTTCATTCTACACTATAATTGTTAATAAAATTAGCAATTCTTGCTATTTATATATACATAATATGTTAAAGTATTTTATGATTAAAAAACAAACATATTTAAAAAACAATAAAATAGCAAATAATTTAATGAGTTATATTTTTGACAATATTGAAACAGATATAAACCTTGATTATCTTGCACATGAATTTAACATTAGTAAATTTTATCTTCATAGAATATTTAAAGAACAAATAGGAACAACTATTTACCAAACCATTAAAAATATACGTCTACAAAAAGCATCAAATATATTACTAACAAATAAAAAATCTACTATCACAGAAATATCTAATATGTGTGGATATAGTTCTCAAATATCTTTTATAAGAGCTTTTAAACAAAGATTTAATCAAACTCCGAAATACTGGCGAAATGGTGGATATAAAGAATTCAGTAAAGAACTACTAAAAAATATTGATATAGATAAATCACAAAAAAGCTATGAAGCTTTAAAACAAGGGTTAGTAAAAGTAAAACCTAGAAGTGCTTACTATTTAAGACAAAAAGGCTTTACTAAAGATTATAAAAATATTTGGGAAAAAATATCTGCTTGGAGATATACTAATAAAATACAAGAATATGAACAAATTGGCATATACCATGATAATCCAACTATAACCCCACTAAAAGATTGTGATTATGTTGCATGTATAGTTCCTCTAAATAAAAATAATATAGATACAAATCTACCAATATTAGAAATACAAGAATGCTTATGTATAAGCTTTGAAGTAGAAGCCTCTCATTATGAAATTTTAAGAATTATCCAATGGGTATATCATGAGTGGCTTCCTAATAGTGGTTATGAAAAAACTACTATTCCTACATATATGATATATAAAAGTGATAATTTAACAAAAAAAGAATCTCTTATCCAAGGAACACTACATGTTCCTGTTCAATATATTTAATAAATAGTGTCCATATCAATAGAAGCCATAGGTGATGTAATAGAATGAAGTGATGTAAGTAATGCTTTTACATTTGAAGAACGCAGTATTATTTCGTATCTATATTTATTTGCCATTTTAAAAATTGTACATTGTCCAAAACCTACTACTTCTATGTCTTTTTTTTGTTTTAATAAATTTACATAAATATCAAGTTCATCTTTTACTTTTAGACCATTTGTATGTGAAAAAACAACTTTCGCCATTTTTAAATATGGAGGGTATAATTCTTCTCTAAATTCGAGCTCTGATTGTAAAAACTCTTGATAGTTTGATTCATTCAAATAAAAATCAAAAAAATCTTCATTTTTAGTTTGAATTATTACTTCACCTTCACCTTTTCTTCCACTTCTCCCTGATATTTGAATAAGTAAAGATAAAGCTCTTTCTCTTGCTTTATAAGAGTTCATATTTAATACTGAATCAATTCCTAAAACAACAGCTAATTTTACATTGTGATAGTCATGACCTTTTGAAAGCATTTGAGTTCCAACTAAAATATCTATATCACCTTTATTAAACTCATTTAATAAAGCTTTTAATTGTGTGTTAGTTTTTACCTTATCTCTATCAAATCTTTTAACTACTTTATCTTTAAAGATTTCATTTAATTCTTCTTCAATTTGTGCAGTTCCAACTCTTAAATTATGAATAACACCTGTTTTACAAGTAGGACAAAATTCAGGTATTTTTTCTGCATAACCACAGTAATGACATTTTAGTGCTAAATCTTTTTTGTGTAAGCTCATAGAAACAGAACAATAAGGGCACTCAACTGATTTACCACATGTTGTACATATCTGATATTTAAAATTTGCACGTGTAGGCAAGAAAATAATTACTTGATTTTTAGATTCTAATGTTTTTGATATTCTATTTAAAACTGTAAGAGATAAACTAGCATCACTATCATCAAAAGTATATGATTTTTTTGTATTATGATATGTTTGAGTTAATCTAATAAATGGCATTTTATGAAATGAAGTTGTAGATACTGTTGCACTTCCTAGAACAAGTTGAATATCGAACTTTTTAGCTATATAAATACTTAAATCTTTTGTATGAAACCTAGGCTTAGAATCACTTTTATAAGATTCATCATGCTCTTCATCTACAACTATCACACCTAGGTTATTAAAGGGAAGAAAAAGTGCAGATCTTGCACCTGCTATTAGTTTTATACTTCCTTCTTGTAAACCTTGAAGTATTTCTTCTTTTTTCTTTTTTGTAATTTTTGAGTGCCAAATAGCAACACTTTTGTCAAAAACCTTCTCTAGTCTTTTTTGCATTTGGGGAGTTAGTGAAATTTCAGGCATTAATAAAATTGCTTGTTTATTTTCATTTAGATGCTTTTCAATTATCTTGATATATATTTCAGTTTTACCAGAACCTGTATTCGCAAACAACAAAGCTTGCTTCTTATTATTTAAAAACTCATAAGCTTTTGTTTGTTCATTTGATAAGTTGATATTACAATCAAAAGTTTTGATATATTTTTTATCTTTAATTTGACTATTAAAAGGAATATATACACTTAAAGCTTCTCCAAGAGAACATACATAGTACTGAGAAACAAAATTTGCAGTTTCAAGCATTTGAGTATCATAATACTCAGAAGTAATATAATCAATAGTTACACATTTAAATTCAGGTTTTTCAACCTCTTTTATAATAACAGCATCACTTAGAGTTTTTCTATTACGAAGTTTTACACTTACTTTTGTACCTAATTCTAATTTTGTTTCACTTTGGTATGTTAGATTATTTAAAGGAGATTTTAATAAAGCCAGTTCATAATAAAACATTATTCTATCTCTTTACATATATCAAAACTACTTTTGCATTTAAAAGTATTTTCTTCTAATACAAAAATTACTTTTTTACTAGGATTTAAAATATATTCATAAGAATTTGTTGAAGTTTTTATCCATTTTTTAGATTCATTTATACTAGAAGTAGTTGAAAGTAAAGAAAAATCTATTATTTTTGTAAATAAAGGTTCATTTTCTTTATCAAATTGTGCAGTATCTAAACTAGTTATATCTGAAGAATTAGCTAATAATATTTGATTTGTTTTAAATTTATTTATACCATTTCTTATAATTGCTAGATTAGATTTAAGCTCTACTAGTGTTGAATTATTTGTTATATCACTAAACTTGGGAATTGCAAAAGTTAAAATTATAGAAATTGTTGTAATAACAATTAATAACTCCAGTAAACTAAAGGCTTTAATCATTAAAATCTTGCTAATTTTGTCGAAATTTGATTGACATCATCTTTAAATGTTGAGTATTCTTGAGTTATTCTAATAAATGCAGCTAATAAATCTTTTGTATCATTATTTTTGTTTAAATCTAAAAACTTTGTAAGTTCTTTTTCCATATCAGGAGTGACATTAATAGTGTAAGCCATATTGTTTATATGGAAAGTAATATCTTTATTCACCTTTTTGTACCTTTATCAGATTTAAACTGTTATCTATTCGAAGAAACATATCTTGGTTATTTTTTGAAAGTTCTTCATTCTCACTTTGTAATGAATTAAGCTCTTTCTTTAAAAGTTCATTTTCTTGTTTTAATCTTTCATAATCATGTAATAGTTTGTCAATTTTTATATTTAAATTTTCTATTATTTCCATATTTGCATTCTATCTAAATTTTCCTAGTAAAAAAACTTAAATGAAAAATTTTTATTATTTTTCTTCATTTATAAAAATATTAGCTACTTGATAAAGCATAGCAACTGACTTGCCCCACTGAGAATAATCATCAATATCTTTAAAATCAAAACCAAATTTTATTGTAATTTTTTTGATTAAATCTTTTTCATTAATATGAAAATTATTATCAATATGAATTAAAATCATTAGTTCTAAAAGAATTATTTTTTGACTTCTTTGTGATTTGTAATCATTTAGATTTTCTTCCAAACAAAATGATGAAATATCAAAAGAATCAATATTTTCAATTCCCATTTCTTCACAATAAGATAAAATTATTTCATCTTCTCTTTCTCCATAACTATTGTCAATTCTTGCTAAATAATGTGCTAATTGTAAAAATGAAAATTTTTCTCTTGATTCTAATTGCATTAGTAACATATAACTATTCCTTTTTTATTATTTTTTTATATTATAATTATGCACCTAAATACTTAGCTTTAATTTCATCAGATTTAATAAGCTCACTAGCAAGTCCTTCAAGAGCAACTACTCCATTTTCTAGTACATATGCATAATCAGATACTTCAAGTGCTGCAAAGGCATTTTGTTCAACTAATAAAATTGTAATACCTTCATCTTTTAATCTAACTATTGTTTCAAAAAGTTCACCAATTATTTTAGGAGCAAGTCCAAGTGAAGGTTCATCAAGCATTAAAAGTTTTGGACTAGACATCAAAGCTCTTGCAATTGCAAGCATTTGTTGCTCACCTCCACTCATAGTTCCAGCTAATTGACCTTTTTTAGCAACAAGTCTTGGAAATAATCTAAACATCTCTTCTAGAAGTTCTTCATATTTCTCATCATTGTTAAAAGCACCCATTCTAAGATTTTCTTCAATAGTAAGATTTTGAAAACATCTTCGCCCCTCTGGAACAAGTGCAATATCATTTTGAATAATAGTATGAGTTTTCATTAAAGAAATATCTTCATCTCTAAATGATATTTCACCATTTTTTTTAACATCATTTACAATTGATTGTAATGTTGAAGTTTTTCCTGCACCATTTGAACCAATCAGTGATACAATTTGTCCTTCTTTTACTTCAAAGTTTACGTTTTTAACACCTTTAATAAGTCCGTAGAATACTTCTAAATTTTTTACTTTAAGCATGTTTAAAATCTCCAAGGTAAGCTTTTATTACTTCTTCATCTTTAATAGCATCTTTTATATCACCTTCAAAAATAGTTTTACCATAATCTAAAACCGTTACTTTATCACATAGCTTATTTACAAACTTCATATCATGCTCAATTAATAAAATCGTAATATCAAATTCGTCTCTAATTTTGAAAAATAGCTCAGCTAATTCTTCCGTTTCTTGTGGATTCATACCAGCTGCTGGTTCATCTAAAAGAAGTAATTGGGGATTTGCTGCAAGTGCTCGTGCAATTTCAACTTTTCTTTGCTGTCCATAAGAAAGTGAAGTTGCCAATTCATCTGAATACTCTGCAATACCAAGTACTTCCATAATTTCAAAAGCTCTCTTTTTTACTCTTCTTTCTTCTTTAAAAAACCTAGGTAATCTAAAAATTGTTTCTAGATAAGTATATGAAGCTTGGTAATCAAAACCAATTAAAACATTATCTAATACAGTCATTGAATTAAAAAGTCTAATATTTTGAAATGTTCTAGCAATTCCTCTATGTACAATTTTAAAAGGTTTAATACCATTTATTTTTTGTCCATGAAATTTAATATCACCAGAAGTTGGTTCATAGTTACCAGTAATAATATTAAACATAGTAGTTTTACCAGCACCATTTGGACCAATAAGACCATATATTTCTTTTGCTTTTACACTAAAAGATGTATTTTTAATAGCAGTAACTCCACCAAACTTTTTAGTTACATTACATATTTCTAATATCATTTGTCAGCCTTTTTCTTTTTGAAAAAATCTTTTAATTCTTTTTTACCTGTTAATCCTTCTCTTGCAAACAGCATAACAAGAATTAAAATTAATGAAAATACAACCATTCTCATTCCTGGTGTACCATCTGTTTCTATACCCATGAAGCTCATTGGTTCATCTAGGAATCTCATATATTCTAAACCTGCCATTACAAAAATAGTTCCTAAAATTGCTCCTGTTGTACTTCCTAAACCACCTAATACAATAATAATAAGTAATTGGAATGTTAAGAAGAATGTAAATAAATCAGGACTAATAGATGTTAATAAAGCAGCTAGTAAACCACCACCAACACCTTCAAAAAAAGCTGAAGTAGAAAATGCTAATGTTTTAATTTTAAAAGTATTAATACCCATTGCAGTCGCTGCATCTTCATCATCCCTTACAGCTTTCATAGCTCTTCCATATTTAGAATAAATAATATTTAAAATAGCAAGTACAGTAAAAATTGCAATACCACCCGTCCAATAAAGATTTGAATATTCTGGAATATCATTAATTCCAAGTGAACCATTTGTAATTTGTGGATTATTAATAGCTAGAATTTTAATAATAAAACCAAAACCTAAAGTTACAATTGCAAGATAATCCCCTCTTACTCTAAATACAGGAAAAGATAAAGACAAGGCAACTAGTGCAGAAATAATACCTGCAAATAATAATGCCCATGCAAAATCTGCTTGCATTGCTAAAACCCAAGCCGAAGGATCTTCAATATCATATTGATAAAGCATAGTATCAGCATCTACAATTAAAATAGATGTAACATAAGCACCAATTGCAACAAACCCATTTGGTTCAAGCGAAAACTGACCTGTAACCCCATTTATTAAGTTGTATGAAACTGCAAGAATAATAAAAATCGCAACATTGTTTATAATTCTAACTGTATATTCATCAAAAGTAACCTGTGCAAACCATGTAAACCAAATAGCTGTTATTATAATTGCAAGATTTATCAATCTGTGTCTTGTAAATATTTTATCTTCGTACATATTAGAACCTACTCTTTTCAAGATCTTCACCCATTATTCCAGTTGGTTTAAAAAGTAATACAAAGATTAATAGAACAAATGCAAATGCATCCTTGTAACCACCAAGTTCAGGCCAAAATGCAATAAATACAACCTCAGTAAAACCAATAATAAATCCACCAATAACAGCACCAGTAACAGAACCAATTCCACCAACAACAGCAGCAGCAAAAGCTTTAAGTCCAACTAAAACTCCCATCATAGGTTCAACACTAGGGTAATTTACAGCCCAAAATAAACCACCAACAGCTGCAAGTGCAGAACCTAATCCAAATACAATTGCTATAATTCTATTTGCATCAATACCCATTAAGTTTACAGTTTTAATATCAAAGGAAAGAGCCCTTATAGCCATACCATATTTTGTTCTATATAACACGTATAAAATTCCTAATAATAAACTCAATGTTACAATAGGAACGGTTACAGAAGCTACAGTAAATACAACACCCGATACATCAAATATTTTTTCCATATATTCTGGAACAGGAAAGGCTTTTGAAGTACCACCTGCAAATACGGTAAATGTATTTTCTAAAAAGAAAGAGATACCAATAGCAGTAATAAGTAATGAAATCTTTGGAGCTTCTCTTAAAGGTTTGTATGCAATTTTATCCATAAGCACACCTAAAAGTGCAGCTATGGTAACTGATAACATCATAGTTACGGGAAAAGACAATTCAAATACTGCCATAAAAGTATAACCTAGAAAGGCTCCAACCATCATAATATCACCATGTGCAAAGTTAATAAGTCTAAGCACTCCATAAACCATCGTATATCCAATTGCAATCAAGGCATACATACTACCTAAACTGAAACCATTTACCATTTGTTGCATAAACGTCAATAAATCCATCTATTCTCCTGATTTTTTAAGCTTATTTTGTGATACTAAAAGCAACATAATTACTTTTAATATTACAAAAAAAAATCTAGCAAATAATTGCTAGATTTTTATATATTTTATAGTTTTATTATGGGTTAACTGTAGCTTTAAACTCAGCTTTACCATTTTTAATTTCTTTAATAACTGCAGATCTTGTTGCATTACCTTCATTATTAATCGAAATTTTTCCTGAAACTCCATCAAAATTTGTAGTTTTTTTAATTTCATTATTAATACAAACAGAATTTGTTGGATCTTCACATTTATTCATAGCTGCAATTAATACATTATAAGTATCAGCACCTAAAGCTGTGAATGAATTCATTTCTGCATTTCCTGTTTCTTTTTCGTGGAACTTGATAAAATCAGACGAAGTTGTTGATGGAGGGTTTTTATAATCAAAGAAATCTGTGAACATATAACCATTAACAGATTCTCCACCTAAATCAATAAATGTTTGATTTGCAACACCATCTCCAGAAAACATTGGTTTATCTAAACCTAATTGCTTAGATTGTCTAGCAATCATTGAAGCTTCTGGATGATATAAAGGCATAAATAAGAAATCAGGGTTTAATTTCTTAATTTGTGAAACTACTGCTTTAAAGTCTTTGTCACCCGAAGTAACTTTGATTCTTTTAATAATTTTTCCACCTTTTTTCTTAAAAGCATTTTGGAATGCTTTTGAAAGACCTAGTGAATAAACTTGTGCTTGATCAATTACTACAACAGCCGTTTTATAACCTTGTTCTAATGCAAAGTTTGCAACAACTTCACCTTGAAAACTATCTGTAAAACAAACTCTGTTTGCAAATGTTCTTTTTGCAGTTAACTTATCATTTGTAGCAACTGAAGCAATAACTGGTATTTTTTTCTTATCAGCAATTGCAATAGTTTGAGCTGTATTAGTTGAAGTTAAAGCACCTAAAATAGCAACTACTTTATCAGAAGAAATAAGTCTAGTTGTTGCATTGGCAGTTTCAACTTTATCACCTTTATTATCTAATAATACAATTTTAATTGTATCACCATTTGCTAAAGTTGGTTGTTGCTTATGTGCTAATTCTAAACCTAAATTAGTAACTTGACCATATGCTGCTAATGGTCCAGACATAGGCATAACTGCACCTACTTTAATCTCTTTTGCAGCTACAACTGAACACGTAAGTGCTGAAGCTACTGCTAAACTTAACAATTTTTTCATTGAATCTCCTTTTGAATATTTACAATATCATTATATTATATAATTTTTATATAAATATAGCTTATTTATGTATATAAAGTATACATAAGTTATGAGTTTTATTCATATTAGTGATATTAGTGATATTATTCTCTATATAGTTATTTAGAAAATTTATAAATTGTTTGTTAAAGTAAGTGATACTTTTATATTCTAATTAATTATTAACCTCATCTATTGCTTATTATCAGATTTTCACATATATATTAAATAAGAACTGCTATTTTAAACTATTATTATATAATACAAAATGAACAACATAAAAAAACTTACTACTTTTACCCTTTTACTTCTTGCAATGACAACTAGTATGTCAAATGTAGCAATTGTAACAGCTTTACCTCATCTAAAAGATTATTTTACACAAGCTGATAATATTAACTTTTATTCAAGACTTATGCTTACACTTCCTTCTTTAGTTATTGCTTTACTCGCTCCAATTCTTGGACATATAATATTTAAGTATGGGAAAAAAAGATCTGTTATCATTGCTCTTATTGTTTTTTCAATCTCTGGAAGCGCTGGTTTGTATTTACAAACACTCGAAATGCTTCTTTTCTCACGAGCTATCTTTGGTATTGCAGTTGCAACACTTATGATTGTATCAACATCACTTATTGGAGACTACTTTAAACTTGAGAATAGACATAAATTTATGGGATATCAAAGTGCATTTATGGCTTTGGGTGGAGTTGTATTTGTAATAGGGGGAGGAGTTTTATCAGATATTAATTGGCGTTATTCTTTTGGTATTTATCTTATTGGTTTTTTTATTCTTCCCTTTGTATTAACACAAATTAATGAAATTGTAGAAACAAGTAATAATAATGAATTAGAAGTAGATTCCAATATGTACTTTATTTATTTCCTTGCATTCTTCTTTATGCTAATTTTTTTCATTCTGCCAACTCAAATACCTTTCTTACTTATTGAAGAATTTAACACAAGTGGTAGTTTTGCTGGAACTATTATTGCAATTGCTTTTATATCTAATGCTTTAGGAGCTATTAGCTTCTCTAAAATAAAGGATAAATTCTCTTACTCTACTATTTATTTAATAGCTTTGTTTATTATAGCAATTGGATTTACCGGAATTGGTTTAGTAAATAATATATATCTATTTTTTATTACAAGTCCTATATTAGGTTTTGGTGGAGGAATTATGATGACAAATATAACTACTTGGATGTTAAGCAAAACTAGTATTAAAAAAAGAGTTAAGACATCTGGATATTTTACTTCTGCTATTTTTTTAGGACAGTTTAGTTCACCTATAGTATTTCACTCATTAGTATCTAGTCTTGGTGTACAAAGCTTCTTCTTTACTATAGGTATTTCTTTATTTCTTATTGTGATTTTATTACTACTGTATATAAAAGTAAAATAAAACTATTACTTTCTATTTTAAACCGATATTATGCTTCTACCTTCTTTTACCCATGAACTTAATAACTCACCTGTAAAATATAGTTTTAAATCGCATGATTCCATAGCATCAACTACATCTAAGTTTTGTGCACATTTTTTGCATGCTATTACTTCAACACCGTCTTTTACCATTTGTCTTATTTTCTCTTGTACTTCTTCATCTTCACTTATTAGTTTTTGAGAAGCTCCCCATATAAGAATAGTTACATTTTCTATCCATCCTAATAATTTTGCATTATGTGCGTATAAACATATCATATTCAATGATGTTTCTTTATTATCACTTGTCCATAAAATTCTTGCTGTATTATTTTCCATTATGATCCTTTTAAAACTAAAATATTTTGTAAATTATATTTTATCCTCTTTTTCTTTTAATAAAATATTTATTGTTTAAAATGAGTGTAAGTTTTATAAGGTATAATTATAAAAAATTAAATTTAATAATAAGGAAATCTTATGAATTTTTTCGAAAAAATGAGAAAAGTATGTAGACCATTTAGAATTGTGATTGGTCTTATTTTAATTGGTGTTGGATTCTTTACAGGAAATGCTTGGTTCTATTTAGGTGTTATTCCTTTACTTGCTGGACTTACTAACTTCTGTCCTGCTTGTATTCTTTCAAAGAAATGTGATTTAAAATAAAAAAGAAGACTAGTTTCTTCTTTTTTAGAAAAAATAAGTTTTTGTAATATCAGCTAGTATATACAATACTAATAGTCCTAAAACAATCTTACTTGTATCCATATTCAACTCTTTTTTATTAATTATACCATTTATCAATAAATATTCATTCAATCATTAAGTATATTTTCATATAATCAAACCTTAATTAAAAAGGAATGAAATGTTAAAAACAGCATTTGGAAGATTTAGAATAATTTCTATTATAGAAGGTCTTTCATATTTATTATTAGTATTCGTAGCAATGCCTATAAAGTATTTAGGAGATAATCCATATCCTGTTAAAGTTGTAGGAATGGGTCATGGTGTATTATTTATATTATTTTGTTTTGCTTTACTTCATGTAATGGTAAAATGTAAGTGGAATTTAGGTCTTAGTTTTAAACTATTTGTTTACTCACTAATACCTTTTGGTTTCATAATTATTGAAAAAGAGATAAAGAAACAAGCTAAAGACTAAAGATACAGTCTGTAAGATATAAGAGTTTATGGTCTATAAACTCTTATATTTGTAAAATTCTCTGCATCAATTAAATAATGTGCATGTAATTGACTTAAAATACCTTTATCACAATAAAGCAAGTATTCTTTTTCTTGAGGCAAATTTTTAAATTCACTTTTTAATTTATGAAATGGTATTTTTAAAGTTTCACAAGAAGTTTTAATACAATCATCACCTTGTCTTATATCTATAATTGTATATTTACCACTTGAAATATCACTAACGCTTTCTATTTGACTAATATCAGAGATATCTTCTACTAATTCATAAGCTTTTACACTAACAGCTTTATCAACTGCTGCATCTAAAACTGAATAATCAAATTTTCTAGATTCAACTTCCATTCTTTTAAATGAACCATGAATAACTGGGTTTTTTGAAATAACTCCACAATATTCAGGCATAGTTTCTGCAAATCTTCTCGTTCCTATATCATTAGCAATTTTCATAATATCTTGTTTATGCATGGTTGAAAGTGGTCTTAATATAAGTTTACTTGTAGCTTGATCTATTAAAGAAAGGTTTCTTAATGTTTGACTAGATACTTGAGCAACACTTTCTCCTGTTACTAATGCATCTATTCCCATATCATCTGCAATTTTCTCAGAAGCTTTCAACATTAGTCTTTTAAGTGTAACACCCATATACGTTTCAGCTGTTGATCTAAATATTTCAGTAACAACATCTTCAAAAGGTACTGTAATAAACGAAACATTATGTGAAGAACCAAATTTATTCCAAAGAAATGAAGCAACCTGTTTTACACCAATTTCATGTGCAATGCCACCTAAATTAAAGAAAATAAAGTGTGTTTTAATTCCTCTTTTCATAGTAAGATATGAAGCAACCGTAGAATCAAAACCACCGGACATTAAAGATAGAATTTGACCTTGACTTCCAATTGGAAAGCCTCCTAGTCCATTATGTTTTAGTGTTACAACATTTAATTGATTGTGTACTAGTTCAATATTTACTTTAATATCAGGATTTTTTAAATCAACACCTTTAGTATCATTATGTGCAAGCATATATCCACCAACAGTTTGTTCTATTTGAGTAGATTTAAAATCATGAGTTCCAGTACGTTTAGCTCGAACTACAAATGTTTTATTTTTTACAGTATGACCTAAAATATCATTTACTAAAACTTTAATTTCATCTAAGGTATTGATTTTATTATATTGTACAGCTTCTAGAATAACACCAACCCCTGGTGTTTGTAGAAGTATTTGTCTAGTTTCTACTGAAAATTCTATAGGACATACAATCTCAATTTTATCTGAGAATTTTTTTGATTCTATATTTTCATTAACTCTTATTAAAAGTTTTATAAGATTGTTTGAAAGTTGATTTATTTGCTGCCTTCTAGCTGCAGTACCTTTTATCATAATTTCTGGGAAAAATTTTATTATAAATTTTTGTGTTTTTACTTCTTCTATTTCCATGATACAAGTGCCTTAATATTTTGTAAACGAAATTATATCATAACAGATGTAAAGGATAGAATAGAAGAATAAGGTTTTTTAAAAAACAAAAGAAATATCTACTATACTTAGATTATAAATATCTATTTTAACACCTGTGCTATCTAGAACACTATAATTTAATGTAAGTTCATTTGGGTTTTTAATCTCTTTATTTAATTCTACAAACTTTCTATATTTATCAAAATCTATTACAGAATAAATAAACATTGCTTTAGCTTTGAAATTTTCATTATTAATATATTTTTCATAAACCTCTTTATAATTTAATTCATCATATTTATCATAGAAATTCTTTTTATACAAATCTTCACAAAAATTTTGTTTTTTAAACTCTTTTGTTCCATAAGTAAAATAATCATCACTAATTATTTCTTCTAAGTCAGGATGTATTTCAAAAAAATTATACTTTATATATCCATCTTCATTTGATATTTCATGAGTAGTTTTAATCATATTTTTATAGCCTTGATTTTTTACAATTCTACCATATAGAAATTTTATTTGTCTTAATTAGGTATAAATACCATTTCTTAAATATCAAATTTGTATATCTTTATAAGTATGTATAATATATACATTATGTTAAATTATTTAGATTTTAAATTTATTTAAATATAAGATTTTTATTAATATTAATTTCAAAAAATTATTAATTCTATAGAGTCTAATATATAATTCATTTAGAGTATAAATGTACGGTTTATTAATATCTTAAAGGTAATTAAATATACCTATTTTGTATAACTTAAATGAGTGTAAAATATTGATATAAATACTCCTTTAATCAAAAATTAACTTTATAGAAAATATTTTCTTATACTATTTTATTTACTATTAGCTATTCAATTAATCTAAAATACGTTTTTGTACAATCCCCTATTTATAAGAATAAAATACAATTTTTTGTTGAAGTTTAATAAACTTCTGTATATAATATACAACTGTATAAAAAAGAGGAAAAATGCCTAGAGCAAAATTAAGAAAACTTTTACCAACTCATGACAAAATTAAAAGTCAAAAGATTTTAAAAATCTTTGGTAATTTACTTTACAAAAGAGAAATATGGAGTTTATCAAGAAGAAAAATTCTTGGTGGTGTTTTTATTGGAGTTTTTGTAGCATTTATACCAATGCCATTTCAAATGCTTTTAGTAGCTTTTTTAGCTATTATATTTAATGTTAACTTACCAATATCCTTTTTACTTGTATGGATAACTAATCCATTTACAATGCCTTTTATATACTATTTTGAATATGAATTAGGTAACTTAGTTTTAAATATAAAAGATCCAATTAAATTTAGTTTTGAAACTATGAATGAGAATATAAATGAAATAGCATTATCCTTATATGTAGGATCAGCTATAACTTCTACTGTTTTTGCATTTTTGTCTGTATTTATTTTGAATTTATTGTGGATAAAAGAAGTTAAAGATAAGAGAAGATAAATATAAAAAAGAAGTAAGCTTACTTCTTTTTTTCTTTTAAATTTAAATAATACTCGATTTCTGCTGGTGTTAAAATCTTTATTGTATTTGTACTCCCTGGCATCCCTACTGGGTATCCTACTGTTG